>MDTA01003821.1_pt1 | contig 15932 bp, 18 predicted proteins | sample 811151 | NCBI WGS metagenome assembly MDTA01 (sample SAMN05326648, study PRJNA326480) | marine metagenome | isolation source: seawater | place: Indian Ocean: South | collected 2010 | reverse complement strand
GGTCTTATTTCATTTAAATTCGGTCCAACATTTGCAATTGAACCAGCATCTTTAAGCGAATGACAAGAGCCGCAGTTTCCAGCGTTTAGAAAAATATCTTTTCCAAGGTTAAATTTCTCATCAGAATGGCCATTCACTAGAGTTAAAAAATACAAAATCACAAATATTACAAATTTTAATTTCATTAATTATTAGTTTTTTTAATTTATTCTTCGATTTATTTCAAAATTTATATTAAAACAATTGTTCATTATGAGAATTTTCGATTGTTTCATGTATTTTGATGAACAAATAGTTTTAGAAACAAGATTAAATTACCTTAATCCATATGTTAATTATTTCGTTATAGTAGAGTCATCCTTTACGCATAGGGGTGAGGCAAGAGAATTAAGATTTGATATAAATAAATTTGCAAAATTTAAAGATAAAATCATTTATAAAGTTTATAACCAAATTCCTGATAAAGTAGAGGAAATATTAAAAAATGATGATGAAAATACAAAATCTCATAAATATATAATGAATGCCGTTTACAGGGAAAATGCACAAAGAAATTATTTACTTGAAGGATTGAGCAAGGCACAAGATGATGATTTGATTTTAATTTCGGACGTTGATGAAATTCCAAATTTTGAAAAGTTTAATTTAGACTCAATTAAGGAAAAAATAATTTTATTTGAACAAGATATGTTTTATTACAAATTTAATTTAAAACTACCTGATATAAAATGGATTGGAACCAAAGCTTGTAAAAAGAAATATTTTAAAAACCCACAATGGCTGAGAAACATCAAAGATAGAAAATATCCTTTTTATAGAATTGATACATTGTTCTCTAAGAATAAATATATAGATGTTAAAATCTTAAATAATGGTGGATGGCACTTTACTAATATAAAAAGACCTGAGGAAATTGAATATAAAATGCGATCCTATTTGCATCATAGAGAGTTTGACCTAAAGCCAATAAATTTAGAAGGGATAAAAGATTTAATGAAAAATAAAAAAGCAATTTACGATTTAACAGCTGATAAAAGATTAAACAAAATTGGGAATGGTAACAAATTGGAAAATTATGACTTAAATAATTTGCCTGATACAATTAAAAATAATTTAGATAAATATAAAGAATGGTTGGATTAATATGAAAAAAGGATATTGGGTAAGTTTATATTACAAAATTGAAAATCAAGAAAATTTAAAAAGATATGCGGAAACTGTTACACCAATTATAAGAAGTTTTGGTGGAGTTCCACTAATAAGAGGTGGTAATCACATAACATTTGAAGGAGATGATTTTATTAGAACTGTTGTTTGGGAATTTCCTAATTATCAAAAAGCTTTGGAATGTAAAAATTCAAAAGAATACAAAGCTGGTTGGGACATTGCAAAAAAAACTACAAAAAGACATATGCAAATTGTTGAGGGACCTAATACTGAATAGGTTCAGGATCAATACTTCTCCATAGATACCATGTTGCAACTGAACAATAAGGTGAGTATCTTTTTTTAAGTAAGTTAACAAACTTTTCTGGAGGCAAGTAATTTTTTTTATAGTTTTTTGAAATTGCTCTTAATAAGCCAATATCTTGAATCGGCCAAATATTAGATCTGTTATAAGTAAAAAGAAGGATCATCTCAGCTGACCATCTCCCAATTTGTTTTAAATTAGATAGATAATTTATAGCCTCTTCGTCATTCATTTTTTTTATCACTTTAGGTTTAAAAGATTTGTTTAGTGTTTGTTTTGCCAAACTTTTTATTCCTAAAACTTTTTGACGACTTAAGCCGCAGCTCTTTAGTTGATTAAAAGTTAAATTAGAAATAGTTTTTGGATTTATTTTATTATTGCATTTTTTTTTAAATTTTAGAAAAACAGAATTTGCAGCAGCTACGCTGATTTGTTGGCCAATAATACTTTTGCACAATGAAAAAAAAACATCTTTACGTGATGTCAAATTTGCATCTGAATATTTATATATTAAATTTCTCATTATCTTATCTTTTTTGGAAAGATATTTCTTTGCTTTATTCCAATAGACTGGTTGTTTACTCATGTCTTGTAATAGAGACTTGTTTTTTTAAATACATTTCTCTTCTGAAAATTATAAAAGATGAAATAATTACTAGAAAAGCGCCCATTAATGTTTTGATTGTTGGAATTTCATTCCATATAAAATATCCAAATATTATAGCAAAAACCAAACCTAGATATTTTAATGGTGTAACTAAACTTACCTCAGAAAATTTATACGATTGAGTTAACCATAAATTAGCTAAACCTCCTAAAATGCCAATCATAGATAATAAACACAAATCAATTAGTTTTGGCATTATCCATCCTTGATAGAAGGTAAAAAAACTGAGAATCATTATTGAAAAAGAAAAGAAAAAACCAATTAACCATACTGGTTCAGTAGTAGATAATTTTCTGATTGCAATGGCTACATATGAAAGGCCTAAGCAAAATATTATTGGATATAAATAATAAAAATTCAATGAACTGAAACCTGGTTCAGAGATAATTACCACCCCTATAAATCCAACCGCAACAGCTAACCATCTATATAAACGCACTTTTTCATTTAATAAAAAAATTGAAAAAATGGTTGTAAAAATTGGCGCTGCAAACGAAATGCTTACAACTGTAGCTAATGGGAGATTTCGTAGAGCAATAAAAATTGATATCAAGGCAATTAACCCAGCTGCACACCTTTTTAAATGTAAAAAAGGTCTGTCTGTTTTATAAAAATCTAAAAATCTATTTTTTGGTATAAGAAATAAAATTGGTATTAAACCACAAAAACCCCTAAAAAATAAAACTTGTCCAACTGGATAGTCATCTGACCACTTCACTATAACATCCATCAAAGAAAATGCGCATACAGATATGAACATGTAAAAAAAACCTAATTGATTTTTGGAAAGCATCGGATTATCTTTAATTTAAATTAAGGAATAATCAATGGAAATAGCTGTACTCGCCCTAGGTTGTTTTTGGGGTCCAGAAAAAAAATTTGGTAAAATTGAAGGAATAGTTGAGACTGAAGTAGGATACTGTGGAGGAAAAATACCAAATGTAACTTATAAAGAAGTTTGTCAAGGTAATACAGAGCATGCGGAGGTTGTAAAGTTAACTTATGATAATAATAAGATTTCATTTGAAAAAATACTAGAATATTTTTTTGAATTTCATGATCCAACAACTTTAAATAGACAAGGTCCAGATATCGGAACACAATATAGAAGTGAAATTTTTTGTATTAATGATAAGCAAGAAAAAATATCTTTTTCTGTGATAGAGAAGATAAAAAGTAATTTTAATTTAAAAATCGTAACAAAAATCTCTAAAATCAAAAACTATACTAAGGCTGAGGAGTATCATCAAAAGTACTTAGAGAAAAATCAGTTTTAATGTCATTAGTCTCTACTAATTGGTTATTGAGTAATTTAGATAATGTTAAAATTATTGATAGTTCGTGGCATTTACCTAATCAAAATAGAAATGCATATAAAGAATATTCCAAGGAACATATTGTAAATTCAATTTTTTTTGATATCGACAAAAATTCTGACCAAGAAACAGACTTGCCTCATATGTTGCCTACGTTTCAAAAATGGGAAGATATAGTCTCTAATTTAGGAATTTCAAATAAAGATAAAATAATTGTTTATGATAATTCTGATTTAATAAGTGCTTGTAGATGTTGGTATACTTTCATTTATTTTGGACATGATCCATCTTTAATATCTGTATTAAATGGTGGTTTAAAAAAATGGAAAATTGAAAAAAAAACTGTTGTTAATGATTTGCCTGTTATTAATAAATCTGAATATAGAGCAAAAGAAAACAAAGAAATGGTAAAATCTAAAGTTCAAATTGATGAAAATATTAATTTGAAAAGATTTAAAGTTATTGATGCAAGAAGCATTGGTAGATTTGAAGGAAAAATTGCTGAACCAAGATCTAATGTAAGAAGTGGCTCAATAGAGGGTTCGAGTTGTTTACCATTTAATCAATTAATTAATAAAGATGACAACACCTTTAAGAGTATTGACGATTTAAATGATATTTTTGGAAAAATTGTCGATATAAATGATAATAATATAGTTTTTAGTTGTGGTTCAGGTGTCACTGCATCTGTATTAGCGCTTGCATATTCTTTGATTAATAATAAATATATTCCTACCATTTATGATGGTTCTTGGAGTGAATACGGTTTAATAAAATGAAAAGATCAACCAAAATTTTATCAGTAATAATAATTTTCTTTTTAATTATTGCTACAGTAATCATAGCAAGAACTATGATTGGAAATCATTTCAAAAAAAAATTCAGTAAGAGACCACCTCCGGGAATAATGGTAACAGAGGTAGTTGAAAATAGATTTTTTGAAAAGATTGAAACATTTGGCACTGCGGTTTCAAGCAGAAATGACTCATTTAGAATTAAAAAAGATGACCTTTTAGATGAATTAAAGCTTAATAGTTATGTTAATAAAGGCGATGTAATAGTTGAATTAAAAAGTGGTAATATAATTGCTCCATTTAGTGGAGTGGTGGGATACACTGGATTGACAGAAGATATATTTGTTTCGGACAAGACAGTTATTATTACATTAGATGATACGAAAATAATTTATTCAGACATTAAAATTCCTGAGAATTATTCATCTGTTATTAAAAAAGGTTTGCCTATAGAAGCAAAAGTTTCAAGTTTCAAAAATAAAACTTTTAATGGTGAAATTGATTTTATTTCCAGCAGGATAAATGCTGACACGAGAAGTCTACTTACAAGAATAAAAATTGAAAACTCAGATTTAGAGCTAATCTCTGGATCTCTCCTGGAGGTTAGTATTATGTTAAACATGAGAAATTCTTTAGGTGTACCAGATACAAGTATAATTATGGAAGGGGAGAAAGCTTTTGTATACAAAGTATCTCCGGAAAATATAGTTAACAAGACAGAAGTTCGAATTGGTAATCGTAGCGAAGGTAAAATTGAAATAATATCTGGTCTTAAAAGAGGTGATATAATAGTTGCTGAAGGATTAAAGAAGGTATTTCCTCGAGCAAAAATAAATCCGATTAAAGAAGGTGAAGAAAAGAGTGAGACTAATTGGAAAAAAAAAGAAGATAAAAATTAATTAAATGTTCATAACTGACATTAGTATAAGAAGGCCTGTTGTTTCTTGGGTAATGTCTTTAATTCTTATTATATTTGGCTTATTTGTTTTTTGGAAACTTCCAGTGAGAGAATTACCAGCGGGAATTCAGCCTCCAGTAGTGCAAGTTCAGGTAGATTACTCTTCAGCGGCTGCGCCTATAGTTGATCAAGAGGTAACTCAGGTTATTGAGGATGTTATCGGTGGTGCTGAGGGAATTAAAAATATTGATTCAAAATCTGAAAATGGAAGAAGTACTATAAATATTGAGTTTGATACAAGTATTGATCTAGATAATGCGGCTAATGATATAAGAGAAAGAGTGGCGAGAGTTGTAGATAACCTGCCAAGTGAGTCGGATCCACCTCAGATATTAAAAAGAGCAGCTGGATTTACAACAACAATGTGGCTCGCTCTTTCTTCTCCGACCTGGAGTGATTTAGAGCTTGGAGATTACGCTGACAGATATTTAGTGGATACATTTTCAAGTGTTAAAAATGTTGGGAGAATTTTAGTAGGAGGTCTTAGAGAATTAAGTATAAGGGTATGGATTGACCCTGTTAAATTAGCGGCCAATGATTTAACAGTTCAAGAAGTAGAAAGATCTTTAAGAGGTGAAAATATAAGACTTCCAGCAGGAACCTTGGAGGCAGATAATATAGATCTTACTCTTAACTTAGATAAATCTTATAATAGCATTGAAACAATCGAGCAACTACCAATTAAAAAAACTAATAAACGTACAATAATCCTATCAGATATTGCTAACATTGAATTTGGGCCAGTATCTGAAAAAACTTTGTTCAAAGCACAAAGAAAGGACCAATTAAATTTAAAAACAGTTGGTATAGGAATATATGCCAAAAGTGGGGCGTCAACTGTAGAATTATCAAAGGAAATTAAAAAAAAAATTGAGGAAGTAAGAAAAACTTTACCTGATGGTTTAGATCTTGAAATAGCGTTTAATAGAGCAACATATGTAGGAGCTGCGATAAATGAAGTTTACAAAACACTGATAATTGCTTTCATTCTAGTAGTATTAATTATTTATTTATTTCTTGGTAATTTAAAAGCTGTAATTGTTCCTGCTATTGCCTTGCCTGTAAGTCTAATTGCTTCCTTTTTAGGAATTTATATTTTTGGACTATCCATAAATATATTTGTGCTTCTAAGCTTTATACTGGCAATAGGAATAATTACAGACGATTCTGTTATTATGACTGATGCTATATATAGAAGAGTAGAAAATGGCGAGACACCTTTGGTTGCTGCTTATAAAGGCTCTAAACAAATTACTTTTGCAATTATAGCAACAACTTTAATTTTAATTGCTGTATTTTTGCCTTTAATTTTTATAGACGGAATTTCAGGAACTTTATTTAGAGAAACAGCTATAGCTCTTTCTTTTTCGATAGTCGTATCATCATTTGTAGCTTTAACTCTCTCACCAATGCTAGGTAGTAAATTCTTGACAAAAAAAACAAATAAAAATTATATAATTAAAAAGTTTGAGCTTTGGTTTATTACCTTTTCAAGATTTTATAACGAAACATTGGCTGTAACTTTAAATAAAACTAAAACTATTACAATTTTTATAATATTTGTTATTGTTTCATCAGCTCTACTTTTCAATTTTTCAAAAAAAGAATTACTACCAATGGAAGACAGGGGCGCATATTTAATAATTGGATTTACAGATGAAGGTAGTTCATTCGAATATACAGAGGAAAAAGCTCAAATTATTGAACAAAGATTAATTCCGCTTCTTCAGGCTGAAGATAGTCCTTATCAGAGATTTATAATGAGAGTTCCTGGATTTGGTAGTTCTGCTAATTCATATAATAGCTTTATAATTATTGCACTACTTGATCACTGGAAAAATAGAGATCAAGATTCACAAACTGTGATGAGGCAAGCGATTGGAAAGATAGTGACGGTTCCACAAGCAGTAGCCTTTCCAATTTCTCCACAATCAATAAGAGTTTCTAGTTATAATAAACCTGTGCAAATGGTAATATATGGAACTACTTATGAAGAACTTGAGAATATACAAAAGGATGTAATTAGAAATCTAAGAAGTAATTCAAATCTATCTAGAATTGAGTCAGATTATTCCAGGAATAAGCCAGAGGTAAAACTAGTCATTAACAAAAATAAAGCAAAAGATCTGGGTGTTTCTACTGAATCAATTGGTAGAACCTTAGAAACGTTGTATGGGGGAAAGAGAGTCACAACTTTTAACAAGTTAGGAAAGGAATACCCTATTATTCTTCAGCAGTATTTATCGGATAGAAGAAATAAAGAGGGGATATCAAAAATATTTGTAAGATCTGAAACTAACGGTAAATTGGTTTCATTAGTAAATTTAGTGGATTTCAAAGAGGAAGGAACGGCAAAAGAACTTGCCAGATACAACCGGCAAAGAGCAGTCACTATCTCGGCAAATATAACTGAAAATTACACTTTGTCAGAAGCAATTGAGTATTTAGAGAACACAATGGCTGAAGTTGCTCCGCAAAACCAAATTACATGGAAAGGTAAATCAGAAGAGGTCAAAGAAACTAGTAATGAGTTGTTTGTTATTTTTGCATTAGCGCTATTAACTGCATACTTAGTAATGGCAGCAACATTCAATTCGTTTATTCATCCATTTATTATTGTATTAACTGTTCCATTAGCAATATTTGGTGGATTAATATTTATTTTATTCTTAAATAGTTCAGTAAATATATTTTCACAAATAGCTTTAATTATTTTGATAGGGATCTCTACAAAGAATAGTATTTTAATTGTCGATTATGCAAACCAAATTAGAACAACAGGTAAAAATATTGAAAATGCAATCAAAGAAGCTTGTACTATTAGATTTAGACCAATAATAATGACTTCCTTAAGTACGATGATTGCTATGTTGCCTCTAGTAATTGGAAATTTTGGACCTGGTGCTGGAGAAGGATCAAGACTTGCGGTTGGATCAACAATTCTTGGCGGAATGATTATTTCGACATTCTTTACTCTTTACGTGACTCCAACAATGTATCTGGCTTTGGCCAAAAATACTAAACGAATAGATGCTGTCGATATAGAACTTAATAAAGAACTTCGTTAAAAAATAATATATTTATTTCTGTTTAGCCTTTTTTTACAATCTGTGAGCTGTTTTCTATATTTATTTGTTTGTTGTTCCACTTTCTTTGCCAAAGAAACAACTTTTGCATTTTTTTTATAATTTTTATAATTTCCCCATCCTTCATGATAAGCAATATATTGTCTAAAAGAATCTTTTTTAGAAATTTTTAATATTTTTTCTGTTTTGTTTGTATACCAGCCAATAAAATCAACACTGTCTTTAAATCTCACCCTAGTTGCTATAGGATTATTTGTTTCATTTTTATATTGTTCCCATGTTCCTTTTATTGCTTGTGAATAGCCTAATGAGCTTGATTTTCTTTTATATGGAATAACTTTAAAAAGTTTATGACGTGGCGGTTTCGCTAACCAATCAAAGTCCGACTCCATTTTAATAATTGCTAATTGTAAGCTAATAGGTGTGCCCCATTTTCTTTCAGTTTTTTTTGCATGCTTGTACCAAAGATATCTTTCTGAGAATATGGAGCAACCATCTGCTGTATTTTTTGGAATAGATGAACAAGCAGAAATTAAAAAAAACATAAGTAGTAATAATTTTTTCATCTATCTTTTCTTATTTTCTCTTTCCATAGCCATGGGTATTCAAACTGCATATTCCAAATACCTAACTTATTTTTTTTTGCATATTCTTGATCCTTTGCAAACTTTCCTTTTGAATAACGAGGCCAATCAAAAGCATAACCATTTCTTACCATAAAAACAGATAAACTTTCATCTTTTAAAAAACACTCACCTACTAACCTTTTGTATCTATCTTTATTTTTTTCAATTTTACAATTTAAAGAATTATTGCCTATTTTTTTCATTAATTTTTTTTTAGATATTTGGCCACAGAAAACTTTAATACTATCTTCAATACAAGTTTGTTTTTTTCCTTTATAATAACTTTCTGGTGCATCGATACCACCAAAACGAATTCTTTGACCTTTAATCTTTATGGTGTCTCCATCTAAGACAGCAGCTTTACCTTCAATGATATTTTTCTCGTCACTATAAGAAAATGAAATAGAAAATAAAAATATTATTATAAGGCTACTTAAAATCAGATTTAGCTTTTTCATTAAGCTCATCCATCGTTTTTCTGATCTCTTCATCTGAAATACTATGATTTTTTAAATCCTCTTTTAATTTTCTAAAAACGTCATCGTCTCCAGCTTCAGCAAAATCTGCTTTGATAACAGATTGAATATACTCTTTTTCTTTATCATCAGAATAACCTAAAATTTTCGATGCCCATTCTCCTAAATATTTATTTTTTTTTGCAGTAATTTTGAATTGCAACTCTTCATCATGAGCAAACTTTTTTTCAAAACCTTTTTCTCTCTCATCAAATGAACTCATTTTTTCCTCAAATAGTTATAAATTTTTATTAATAAAATCGAAATTAATATTCCTATAATATTACCAAATAAGTCTTCAAATTGAAATGATCTGTTTGGTATTATTAGATGGGATAGTTCTAAAATAAACGACAAAAAAATAAAATAAATTATAATATTTTTTTTATTAATATGGCTTATCAGGCCAAATAAAGTTAATGCTGCAAAGGCATAAACGTGGTTTGATGAAAAATAAAAGTCTGGGCTTATTTGTGGCTGTTTTTTAAAATTACCATATAATAAAAAACCTAATATACTTCCTGGATAAAGGTAAAATATTAAAAATACCAAGTTTATTAGATGAAAAAAAAATTTTGTTATTTGCATATAAATCTTATAAATAAAAATATGTAATGAGTCATTTAATATTAGTTAGACATGGACAAAGTGAATGGAATTTACAAAAAAGATTTACTGGATGGGTAGATGTAGATTTAACTGCTAATGGAAAATTAGAAGCATGTAAAGCTGGGGAGTTGATTAAGGATCTAAATATTGAAATTAATTATTTCTATTCATCATATCAAAAAAGAGCTCTAAATACTTTAAAGTTAATATTAAACACTATTAGAGTAAAGGAAGAAAGAGTTGTTAAAGCTTGGGAACTTAATGAGAGGCATTATGGTGAACTTACAGGATTAAACAAGAATGAAATGAAAAAGAAATATGGAGAAGACAAAATTTTTATGTTTAGAAGATCTTGGGACGTGCCTCCTGGGCCACTAAATAAAAATAATCCATATCATCCTTCCAATATTAAAATTTACAATGATATTCCAAAATCAAAATTACCAGATACTGAGTCATTGAAAGATACGTATGAAAGAGTTGTCAGATATTACAGCGAAAATATAAAAAAAAATTTAAATAAAAACATTTTAATTGCAGCGCACGGAAACTCTATAAGAGCATTATGCAAATATTTATTTGAATTAGACAACGAGTCTATTACAAAATTAGAAATTCCAACTGGAAATCCACTTTTAATTACTTTTAATAATAATGTGATTAAACAAGCAAAATATCTCGACCCATTAAGAGCAAAAGATCTAATTAAATTTTAGATAACTTGCTATAAATTTCCATGTCGGTTAAATGAGTAAATTCTAACTCGCTTTTATATCCATAAAGTTGTTTTTTCAGAATCATTTCTTCCCATATATTGTTTATTGAAAATGTTTCAATTTTATGATTTTCAAAAATACTTTTATTTAATATTTGACAACCTGTAAATATGAAATTTTTATGAGGTAATTTAGTTAATATATTATTTTGTAGAGAAAAATCTCCATTCATCCTTTGGTCAAAACTTTTTGATTTTTCTACAACTAAAAGAATATCTTTTAATTTATTTGCAAAATAAAATTTTTCCATATTTTGAATTTCTTCAAGGTATTTATTGCTCCAAAATGTATCTGGATTAAAAACTAAAAAATTATTTTGATTAGAGTGATTAATTAAATTCATGATTCCACCACCGGTATCTAAAATTTGATTTCCATCCTTAATTACTTGAATATTTAAATTTAAATTAAGACCAGTAACATAGTTGTCAATTTGCTCACTTAAATAAAATGAATTAATTAAAATATTTTTTATACCAAGTGAGGTAACTAAATTTAAGGTATTTTTTAGAAGTGTAATCTTATTTATTTCAATTAATGGTTTTGGTTTATTTAAAGTAACTGGATTTAATCTTTTTCCATATCCAGCACACAAAATTAATGCAGTGTTTATCTCCATTTTTTTAATCTTATCTTTTTACTAAAATATTTATTTAATTTTAATTCTAAATCTTCAAATAAGGAATCATTTGACATTCTGTGCTCAATCATATTCCAAGCATATGGTATCATTTTCATGTATCTTTTTTTTCCATCACGTATGGCTAATCTTGAAAATATTCCAATAATTTTAAGATTTCTTAATACTGACAAAATTTTAAAATCATTTTTGAGTTTTTGAAGATCTATTGAGCTATTAGACTCAACAAACATTTTAAATATTTTTTTTTTCAAGTCTATGGATGTTTTTAATCTTACATCATCAATTAATGAGGCTAAATCATATGCGATATTTCCATAAACTGCATCTTGATTATCTATCAAATAAATTTTTTTTTTTATGGTACATCATATTTGAAACATGAAAATCTCTATGAACAAATACTTTTTTATTTAATTTTAATTTATTTAAAAGATTGATTAAAATTATTTTTATTTCATTTTTTGCTTTTTTAATTTTTTTTTTTTTAATAATTTTTGGTAGATACCATTCCAAAAAAAGGTTGGCCTCATCAAATAATTTTAATTTTGTATATTGAGGTATTATATATTTTTTCCTTTTAAAAGTTATTATAGATTTAGATTTTATTTTTTGTAATGATTGCAATATTTTAATAACTTTAAAATATATTGTTCTTTTATGTTTTTTTTTTTTTAAAAGATTAAAAAGCGATACATTCCCTAAATCTTCAATTTCAATATAATTTTTGTTATAGAACTGTTTTTTAATACGTGGTGCTTTTACTTTGTTTTTATTTAAACATCTGTTTATTGCATCGTAAACTACTAAGTTTAAGTGTTTATTTTTTTTTGAAAAAACAATTATTGAGTTCCTGGTGGATCTATAAAACTTCCTAAATGAAGCATCTCCAGCTAATAAACTATAATTATTTAAATTCATCATTAATCTTATTGTTATAATTTGAAGAAATTATCAAATTTCTATTTTTGAAATCTTTAGAGTATGTAAAATCAAATTTTATATATTTAACATTTAATGAAATAAGTATTTCAGGCCACTCAATGATATTAATAGCATCTTTTTCGTCAAATAAACCTATATTTTCTAATTCTTCTTTCTTTTTAATTCTATAAAGATCATAATGCTTTACATTTAAATTATTAATTTGGTATTCATTTAATATATTGAAAGTAGGACTTAATACTTCACTTATTTTAATATTGTGTTGATCTTGTAGTTGATTAATTAAAAATCTTGCGAAGGTAGTTTTGCCTACGCCAATTTCTCCATATAAGAATAAATTAGTACCTTTGTTTAATAATTTTGAAATTTTTTTAGAGATTTCTAATAAACTTTTTTGATTTGAAACATCAATGTTATTACTTTTAATAACGATATGCTTCAGGTTTATATGGTCCTTGTTCTGATACACCTATATACTCTGCTTGACCTTTTGAAAGTTTAGTAAGTTTAGCCCCGACTTTTTCAAGATGAAGCATTGCTACTTTTTCATCGAGTTTTTTTGGTAGAACATACACTTTATTTTCATAGTTGTCAGAATTATTCCACAACTCAATTTGAGCTATTGTTTGATTTGTAAATGAAGCGCTCATAACAAAGCTTGGGTGGCCAGTTGCGCACCCTAAATTTACAAGTCTGCCTTCAGCTAATAAAATTATTCTTTTTTTACTAGGCAAGGTAATCTCATGAACCTGGGGTTTTATTTCATCCCATTTATAATTTCTTAATGCATCTACCTGTATTTCATTATCGAAATGTCCAATATTACATAGTATCGCTCTATCTTTCATTTCTCTCATGTGATCAGCAGTTACTATATCTTTATTTCCTGTTGCAGTTACAACTATATCTGCTTGCCCTATCATATCATCCATCGTTACTACCTCATAGCCCTCCATTGCTGCTTGTAATGCACAAATAGGGTCAGTTTCAGTTATCATTACTCTAGCACCTGATTGTCGTAATGAAGCGGCACTACCTTTGCCTACATCTCCAAATCCAGCAACTATTGCAACTTTGCCTGACATCATAACATCTGTTGCTCTTTTAATTCCATCAACTAAGCTTTCTCTACAACCATATAAATTGTCAAATTTTGATTTAGTAACTGAATCATTCACATTAATTGCTGGTACTAATAATTTACCCTCACTCTCCATTTTTTTAAGAGCCAAAACACCTGTTGTAGTTTCTTCTGATAAACCTTTAACGTCTTTTAATAAATCTTTATAATCCTTATGCATAAGTGCTGTAAGATCTCCGCCATCATCAAGAATCATATTAGGTTTCCAATCTTTTTTTCCTTCGATTGTTTGCTTTACACACCACCAATATTCTTCTTCAGTCTCACCTTTCCAGGCAAACACTGGAATGCCCGCTTTTGCAATCGCAGCTGCAGCGTGGTCCTGTGTTGAAAATATATTACAAGATGACCATCTTACCTCGGCACCTAGTTCCACTAAAGTTTCTATTAATACTGCTGTCTGTATCGTCATGTGTAGACAGCCAACAATTTTTGCTCCTTTAAGGGGATGTTTTCCTTTATATTCTTTTCTCAATGCCATTAGTCCAGGCATTTCAGTCTCAGCAATCGAAATTTCTTTTCTTCCGAATTCTGCTTGGCTTATATCTTTTACTTTAAAATCTTCCATGGTGCCGGATTTATCAGCTTTAATTTAAATTATCAACTTTTAGTTATAATTTTTTGGAAATTTAACTTCAATCATTGCTCCGCCTTTAGGACTATTTGAAGCATAGATTTCTCCTTTGTGTATTTCCACAAGATTTTTAACAATATTTAGACCTAATCCAGAATGTTCGCCAAAATTCTCTGGCCTATTACTATAAAATCTATCAAAAACTTTTTTAATATCAGACTCCCTGAAACCCTTGCCTTCATCTGAAACTTTTAATGTAGTATAATTTTCTTCTTCTCCTAAATCCACTCTTACAATAGATCCATTTTTACTGAAAGAAACTGCATTATCTAATAAATTTGCAATTATTTGTTCTAGTCTATTGCTTATTCCCTTTATAACATAATCTTTTGAGCCTGAAGTATTAAGTATAATATTAATATTTTTTTTCTCTATATAAATATTATTAAAATCGTCTACCACTGACTCAATAATTGGTTTTAAATCCAAATCTTCCATTTGCTCAGATGAAATTGCAAGTTCATCCTTTAACATTTGCGAATAATCATTTATCAATCTATCTATTCTAGATACATCATGAGTCATGATTTTTAGAAGTTTATCTTGTTTTTCTTTATCGTTAGTTTCTGAAATTATTTCAGAGGCACTTTTAAGTGAAGCAAGTGGATTCCTAATTTCATGCACTAAATCTGTTGAAAAATTTTCAGTTGCTTTTATTCTATTATTTAACTCTTTGGTCATCTCATCTAAAGATTTTGAAAGAACACCTAACTCATAATTTCTATTTTTTATCTGATCTATTTTCGTTTCCTTTTTACTTTTTGATTTGATAATTTTTGTATAATCAACTAAATTTTTAATTGGTTTTAGAAAATATCTATTAAGAACAATAGAAAAAATTAAAATAACTATTGCTACTAATATTGCAGTTCTAAGAATAAAATTCTTTCTTTCTTCGATTGCTGCTTTTATATCAAGAGAATTTTCACTTATTGCTATATAACCAATATTTCCATTTTCTTTTGAAACATTTTTCAAAGTGACTAAGATAAACTGATTATAATTTTCCTCAATAAATGTGAAAGGTTTGCCAATTTCTTTTGATAATGCATAGTTTTCAACTCTTTTACTTAAAGTAAAAACTTTTGTTTTATTTTTTTCAGATTTATTATTCTGACTATCAATTGAGTTATCATTTAGATTATCCATCTGAATTACTTCTGAGGTTTGATCAAATGATCTTGGGTCTAAATCTAATGTGTCTGTATCGCCAATCAAATTAAAATCATTATCAAAAATTGTAACTCTATCTAAATTTTGAAATAAAAATCTTGTAGAGAATAAAAAATTTCTTATTTCATCTTTATTAAATCCAATATTTAATCTATTAAAATGCCCTATTGTATTATTTAAAATTTCAATATGTTTTGATTGTTTAGCTTTGATCAAATTAGGTTGAACACTATTTAAATACAAAAGTGTTATGAGGCCTATAATTATAAATATTAAAAAATTAATGAATAAGAATTTTCTTAAAATTGAAAGATTTTTTAAAAAATAACTAAACATCAACTAACATTCCATCTATAGCCACTTCCGTACCTTGTTTCTATAGCGGAAAAATTATTATCCACGCGTTTGAATTTTTTTCTAATTCTTTTTATGTGACTATCTATAGTTCTATCTTCTATATCTGTGTCTTCTCTATAGGCAATATCCATCAATTGAGATCTTTCTTTGATTATTCCAGGTCTTTTCGCTAGTTCCTTGACAATTAAAAATTCTGTAGTTGTTAATTTGTCAGGTAATTGTTT
>MDTA01102669.1_pt1 | contig 15937 bp, 13 predicted proteins | sample 811151 | NCBI WGS metagenome assembly MDTA01 (sample SAMN05326648, study PRJNA326480) | marine metagenome | isolation source: seawater | place: Indian Ocean: South | collected 2010 | reverse complement strand
GTATTGATTAATACTCACTATTTGTCTTCAGAAGTTGAGAAAGTAATTAAAAAATGGGACAATAATAATTTAAAAGTTACTATTACTTATGAAAAAAGGCTTTTGGGAACTGCCGGCACTTTGAGAGAAAATTTAGAATTTTTTAAAAATTCAGATGTTTTGCTTATACATGCTGATAATTATACAGAACTTAATTTATTAGATTTTTTAAATTCCTTTTATTTAAGGGATAAGAAATGTTTAATGTCGATGGTGACCTTTAGAACAGATAATCCAGAGGGATGTGGGATTGTAAAAACTGATGAAGAAGGAATTTTAGAGGATTATTTCGAAAAGATATCTGAACCACCCTGTAATATTGCAAATGGGGCAATATTTGCATTTGATCAGACTTTTTTAGATTATTTTTCTTTATTGCCTTCAATTTATAATGATTTCTGTGCAGATATAGTTCCTAAATTGAAGGGAAAAATTCAAACTTATTTCACAAGCTGTCTTTTGATTGATATTGGGACACCAAAATCTCTAAGATTAGCTAGAGAATTTAGTAAAATAAAAGTTGATAATCAATGATTTAAAGATTAATAATTTTGAAATTATTCAAAAAAATGATTATATATTTACATAAAATACCTTTATCTAAAAATTAATTAAATATTTGCGATGAAAGAAGTTGATTTTATGTCCGTACTTCATAAAAGTACATCAAGAGACTATCTCTCTAGGGTTAATGATAAAGATTACCCTAAAGAAAAAGCTGCACAATTAGCTAAAAAGTTTTCATATGATTACTGGGATGGTGATAGAAGAATATGCTATGGAGGATATAACTATATAGAAGGTCGATGGGAAAAGGTAGCTAATAAAATTTCGAAATATTATAATTTATCAAAAAATGCAAAGATACTTGATATTGGTTGCGGGAAAGGTTATTTGCTATATGATTTCTTAAAAATCTTACCAACAGCAGAAGTTTACGGACTTGATTTTTCCGAATATGCTATCGAGAAAAGTAAAAAAGAAATAAAAGAAAATCTATATTATGGTCATGCGAACAATTTACCTTGGCCTGATAATTATTTTGACTTAGTCATTTCTATAAACACATTACATTGCCTATATTCATATGATTTACACAAAGCATTAAAAGAAATTGAAAGAGTTGGCAAAAAAAATAAATATATTTGCGTAGAAAGTTACAGGAATGAATACGAGAAAGCAAATCTGCTTTACTGGCAAGTTACTTGTGAAGCATTTAATAATATTGAGGAATGGAAATGGTGGTTCGATTTGGCAGGTTATACAGGTGATTATTCTTTTATATTTTTTGAGTAAATAATTCTATGAAATTTAAAGCTGCAATTCTTACTGAACAAAAAGCTCCTCTAATAGTAGATGAGGTTGAATTAATCAATAAATTAGAAGTCGGCCAAGTTCTTGTTAAATTACAGTACAGTGGCATATGTGGTTCTCAAATTGGAGAAATTGAGGGCGTAAAAGGTCCTGACAAATATCTACCCCATTTATTAGGTCATGAAGGATCTGCAATAGTCGTAGAAATCGGTCCAGGAGTAACTTTAGTAAATCAGGGTGATCATGTTGTACTGCACTGGATGAAAGGGAGAGGGATACAATCTATAACCCCCACATATAAATGGGGAACCAAAAAAATTAATGCTGGTTGGTTAACCACTTTTAATGAATATGCTGTAATTAGCGAGAATAGATGTACAAAGATTTCAAAAATTAATAATTTAGATATTGCAGCTCTTTTTGGGTGCGCAATAACAACTGGTTTTGGTGTGATTGAAAATAATGTAAAACTAAAAATGGGGGAATCAATTGTAGTATTTGGTGCAGGAGGAATTGGTCTTAATATAATTCAGGCCGCTAAACTTAATTCCGCTTGGCCAATCATTGCAGTAGATATTTTTGATAATAGACTTAAACTAGCACTTGAATTAGGTGCCACTCATATCATAAATTCAGCAACCTCGAATCCTAATAATGAAATCGGAGAAATAACTCTTAAAAATGGATTAGATGTATTTATTGATAATACTGGCATACCAAATATTATTGAATTGGGTTATAAATTAGTATCTAAAAATGGAAGAGTTGTTTTAGTAGGAGTGCCTAAAAGAGGACAAAATATAAATATTTTTTCTCTACCACTACATTTTGGTAAAACAATAATTGGTTCACATGGTGGGGAAATAAATCCAAGCAAAGATATCATGAGATATTTTAACTTACATCAAAACAACCTCGTCAATTTTAATTCTTTAATAACTAATAGATTTTCGTTAGATAATATTAATAAAGCGATAGAAACCATGAAAAATGGACAAAGCGCTGGAAGAATATTAATAGAACTATGAAAAAAATTTTTTACGAAAATGATAATCTTACAAATCTAGAGGGGTGCACTTTAATTTATGGTCATTTTTCAACAATACACCCTGGCCATATCCGTTATATAAATCATGCTAAGAGTAAAAGTAAAAAAGTTGTAGTCGCTCTTTTAGGTGATGATAATAAGACACAGAAAAAGTTTGAATTTAAACAAAAAGATAGAGCTCACTCTCTTGAAATATTACCAATTATTGATTATGTAGTTTGTTTGAAAAATAATGATTTAAAAAATATCATAAATAGAATAAAACCTTCATATTTAATACTTGGTACAGAGTTCAAAAACTCTTTGGATAATAAAGTTAATGAAGCAATAAAAATTCAGAAAATTGCTAATAGGATTGTTGAGTTCCATGCTGGCGAAATAAATTATGCTTCGACAGATTTATTTAACAACTCAGAATTTGATTTATCAAGTAAGAGAAAAAAACAATTTATATTAGCTTGCAATCAACAAGGCTTATCAAAAGATCATCTTTTAAAATCTATAAATGATTGGAAAGAAACAAATATTTTAGTAATTGGGGATGCCATTCTAGATCAGTATAGTGCATGCGAACCATTAGGAATAAGTGCTGAGGCTCCAGTGGTGGTTGTAAAGGAATTAGAAAATAAAAATTTTATTGGAGGTGCAGCTATAGTCTCATCTCACATAAGAGCCCTAGGCTGTAAATGTGATTTGTTGTCTGTAATAGGAGATGATCAGAATGGAGAAATAATAAGAAAAGATATTGAACAAAAAAATATTAATGGAGGTCTTTTCGTCGATTCTTCACGACCAACTACTTTTAAAAAAAGATATATGGTTGAGAATCAAAAACTTTTTAGAGTAAGCAAGCTAGATGAAAGACCTATCTCACAAGAAATTGAGGATAAATTAATTAATAAAATTGAAGAATTAGCCCCTCATTCAAACTGCATAGTGATCAGTGATTTTGTATATGGAGTTGTCACTGAAAAAATCATAAAAAAAGTAAAAGAGATTTCAAAAAAGCATTCTATTCCTCTCTTAGGAGATATACAGTGTAGTAGCCAAATTGGTTCTTTAATGAAATTTTCTGACTTTACTTTACTATGTCCTAATGAAAGAGAGGCAAGAATTGCTCTTCAAGATAACCATTCTGGGATAGAAAAAGTTAGTCGCGAGATTATTAAAAAATTAAAGATTAAAGGACTAATAATGAAATTGGGTCCAAATGGATTCATTTCTTATGATTGTTTTAATACCACAAATACTACGAGACAGGCATTCCCTGCTCTAACAGCAAATCCATTAGATGTGGCAGGTGCGGGGGATTCTCTTATGGCAATTATGGCTTCAGGATTAGCATGTAATCATAAAATCATGACTTCGTCAGCACTCGCATGTTGTATGGCCGCTATTTCAGTATCAAACATGGGAAATATTCCTATAAAATACGATAAATTAATAGACTTTTTAAACTCTTTACTTTGAATTAACGATATGAAATTTTTTATTATTGGTAGTAATAGTTTTAGTGGAGCAAATTTTATCAATTTCTTAGTGAAGCGCAATTTTGACTTTATTGGTGTTAGTAGATCACAGGATATAGATAATATTTTCTTACCATATAAATGGGAGGATAAAAACAAAGTAAAAATAAATAACGATAAATTTAATATCTATCAAATTGATTTAAACAAAGATCTAAGCAAATTAATGAGCTTAATAGATAGCTATAAACCAGATTTTATAATTAACTATGCTGCTCAAGGGATGGTGGCTGAGAGTTGGAAAAACCCTACACATTGGTATACAACCAATTTACTTTCACAAGTAGCCTTTCACGATGAATTAAGGAAGAGAACTTTTTTAAAAAAATACATTCACATAACTACTCCAGAAGTTTACGGCAACACCACTACTTGGGCTAAAGAAAATTTTAATTTTGCCCCTAGTACTCCATATGCAATAAGCAGAGCTGCATGTGATTTACATTTACTAAGTTTTTTCAAAGCTTATAACTTTCCAGTAATCTTTACTAGGGCAGCAAATGTTTATGGAGCAGGACAGCAACTTTATAGAATTATCCCAAGAACCATTCTAAGTTGTTTGACTGGTCAAAAATTAAAATTACATGGAGGAGGTTATTCTGAAAGATGTTTCATTCATATAGATGATGTTAATGCAGCTCTTATGAGATTAATAAATCATGCAGAAACTGGAACCTCTTGGCATATTTCAACAAAAGATCCATTATCTATAAGAAATTTGGTAAAAAGAATTTGTAATACTTTAAATGTTGAATTTGAAGATATTGTTTTAGAGACTTGCGAAAGATTAGGTAAAGATAAGAATTATCTTCTTTCAAGTGATTCAATAAGAGACAAATTTGATTGGGAAGACAAAGTCTCATTAGAAGAAGGGATCAAAGATACTGTAAAATGGATTGAGGGTAATTTCCCAAGAATGTTAAATATGTCATGGGAGTATCAGCATAAAAAATGAATATTTTTGTAACTGGCGGTTGCGGATATAAAGGAAGTGTACTTATTCCTCAACTTCTAGAAGAAGGACATAAAGTAACTAATCTTGATAGCCAATGGTTTGGAAATTATCTAAAACCACATCCAAATTTAAAATTAATTAAAGGAGATATTAGAGAAATTGAATCATTATCATTTAAGGACTTTGAAATAATAATACATTTAGCAAATATTGCAAATGATCCTGCAGTTGAACTAAATCCGAATTTAAGTTGGGAAATAAATGTTTTAGCAAGTTATAAAATTATTGATAAAGCGGTTAGAGAAGGTGTCAAACAATTTATTTATGCAAGTTCTGGGAGTGTTTATGGAATCAAAGAAGAGCAAAATGTTACTGAGGATTTACCTCTCATTCCCATATCCACCTACAACAAAACAAAAATGATAGCAGAGAGAGTTTTTCTATCATTTAAGGAAAAAATTAGAATTCATAATATCAGACCAGCGACAGTTTGCGGAGTTTCTCCAAGAATGAGATTAGATGTAAGTGTTAACTTATTAACGTTTCAAGCACTTAAAAATAAAATAATTACTGTTTTTGGAGGGGATCAAACAAGACCTAATATACATATCAAGGATATGGCTAATGTATATAAACATTTTATTAAAAATCCAAGTATTGATAATGGAAATTATAATGCAGGTTTTGAAAATATTTCTATTTTAGAAATTGCAAAAATTATTCAGAAAAAGACCGATGCGGAGATTAAGATTTTAGAATCAAACGACCCTCGCTCTTATAGACAAGATTCGACAAAGCTACTAAAAACTGGATTCCAACCAATTTATGGGGTAGAAAAGGCAATTGATGAAATCATTGAAACATTTAAATCAGGAACATTACAAGAGAAAGAAAACTTTTACACTGTTAATTGGATGAAAAAGTTAAAATTAGACTCAATTTAAATCAAAAGATTAATGAATAAGCTTTCGTTATATAAAGAAATGTTTAGGATTAGAAAAGTAGAAGAAGAAATTGCTGAAAGATATAAACAAAATAAAATGAGATGCCCTACGCATCTTTCAATAGGTCAAGAGGCTACTCCAACGGCTGTTTCCTATTATTTAAATAAGAACGACTTTGTAGTTAGTACTCATAGAGGGCATGCTCATTATCTCGCGAAAGGAGGTAATTTAAAAAAAATGATTTCTGAGATATATGGAAAAAAAACCGGTTGTTCAGGCGGTAAAGGAGGATCTATGCACTTAATTGATCTAGAACAAGGCTTCATGGGAACATCTGCAATTGTGGGGAATAGTATTCCGATTGGAGTCGGTTTAGGATTTTCTCAGTATCTCAAAAAAACAACAAATATAAGTTGCATTTATCTTGGTGATGGTGCCATTGAAGAAGGAGCATTTTATGAGTCAGCAAATTTTGCTGCTTTAAAAAAATTACCAATATTATTTATATGTGAAAATAATCTTTACTCTGTTTATAGTCCATTATCTGTTAGACAGCCAAGTGGCAGAAGTATTGCAAAAATGGTTTCAGAAATGGGTATAAATTCAATAGGAGAATTAGATGGTAATGATATAAGCCAATGCTGCAATATTTTAAGGAAAGTAATAAAATCGATTCGAGAAGGGAGTGGACCTTATTTTTTAGAATTTAAAACCTATAGATGGAGAGAACATTGCGGGCCAAATTATGATAATAATTTAGGCTATAGAGATATTGCAGAATTTGAAGAATGGAAATCTAGAGATCCAATATTGAAATTAAAAAATGAAATATTATTTGAGGATAATAAATCTAAAGACAAAATAATTAAATTAGAAAAACTTATTCAAAATGAAATAACAGAAGCATTTGAATATGCAGAAAAATCTCCTTTCCCTGATCAAAAAGATATGTATGAAGGAGTATATGCTGAATGAGTAATATTTATAAAAACATTACTTTTTCAAAAGCAATTAATATTGCTATTGAACAAGCTATGTATAAAGATGAAAATGTAGTTTGCTTTGGGCTTGGAGTTACAGATCCTAAAGGTGTTTTTAACACAACATTAGATTTAGAAAAGAAATTTGGGATTAATAGAGTCTTCGATATGCCCACCTCAGAAAATGCAATGACTGGAATTGCAATTGGGATGTCAATGAATGGATTTAAACCACTAATGACTCATCAAAGATTAGATTTCTTTTTATTGGCAATGGATCAGTTAGTAAATAGTGCCTCCAAATGGCATTATATGTTTGGCAGCAAAATATCTATCCCGATAACAATAAGACTAATAATTGGGCGAGGATGGGGTCAAGGCCCAACACATTCTCAGAATTTACAATCATGGTTCGCCCACATTCCAGGTTTAAAAGTAGTTATGCCAACTTCTCCAGAAGATGCAAAAGGTCTACTCCTATCATCAATATTTGATCCAAATCCTGTTATATTTTTAGAGCATCGATGGTTACATAACACTATTGGGAACGTGCCAAAAGAGTTAGAAATTAGTGAGATAGGTCATGCGAAGTTGCTTAGAGAAGGAAAGGATATAACAATAATCTCAATGTCATATATGACTATAGAAGCTGTTCACTCATGCAATTTTTTAGAAAAATATACAATTCTTTGCGATTTAATAGATTTAAGAAGTATTAAACCAATTGACTGGAATTTGATATTCGAGAGCGTTTCAAAAACAGGAAGAGTAATTGTATTAGATACTGGTCATAAGACATGTAGCGTATCTTCAGAAATAATAACCCGAATTGTAGAAAATATTTTTGAAAAATTAAAAAAACCACCTGAAAGATTAACCATCCCAGATATACCTGAGCCGACAAGTTTTGGCTTAACAAGAAATTTTCACAAAAGAGCTAATGATATCGCCAAAGTTTGTTCAAAATTAATGGATAGAAATATTGATAAACAAATCATAGATGAACTACCCATTCCAGAACTTCATGACGTTCCTGGTGATTGGTTTAAAGGACCATTCTAAAACTAATATTAAAAATAAGAAAATTTAAAAAAAATCTAAAGTGTTCTATTTATATTTAATTTGAGTTTAAAGATAGTGATAATTTGATTATTTTTATTATCAAAATAATACACTTAATTAAATACTAATAAAGAATTATTATGCTGTACGGCAAAGGTCTATGGTGCTTAGCTTGTAATCCCATAACGACAAGATTAATAGCAAGCGATCCTAAAGTCGATTTTTTAATATTTGATGAAGAACACTCTCAACAAACCTTTTCGGATCTAATAAGTTTTCAAGGGATAGTTTCAAACTTTAATAAAAAGTTTGGGATCAGGCTAGCAAGTCATAGTCAAGAAAATATTTTAAAAGCATATGAGATATTTCCCCATTACATTATGATCCCAGGAATTACAAATATCTCAGAAGCGAAAAAGGCATTAGAAAGATTTAATTCACCGCCTATAGGTAAACGAGGATTTTCTCCATATACATATGGAAGTATAAGGAGTTCTTTAGAAATAAATAAATTTCCAAAAATCTTTCTTCAAGTTGAAAATAAAGCATCATTAGATATTATTGATGAAATTTTAAATCTAGAAAATTTAAATGGCATTTTTATAGGCAGATATGATTTAAGTATTTCGCTAGATATAGATATAAAATCTAAAAAGATGACAGATGTAATTAGTCATATTGCTAGCAAATGTAAAGCTGCAAAAATAAATGTAGGCACTGTTGCTATTGAAAGAAATGAAATTAAAGAAATGGAAAATCTAATAGATTTTTGGACAATAGGATCAGATGTTAGTCTTATTATTGATGGTTTAAATAAAAATAGTTTAATTTGATGGATCTTCGAATTTCAAACAAAACAGCTTTGATCACTGGAGGTGCAAGTGGTATTGGCAAGGCTATTGTCAAGGAATTATTATTGAATAATGTAAAGGTTTTTTTTACATCGCGAAGTCAAGAAAAGATAAATCATTTTTTAAAAGAATTAAGAGAAACAGGGGGAAAAGCAAGTGGCATAGTCGCTGATATATCTAAAGAGGGAGAGGCTGAAAGAGTTTTTAAAGAAATTAATAAGACTAACAGCATCGATATTTTAGTTAATAACGTAGGAGATACCCTAGGAATAATCGACCCTTATTGTTCATTGAAAGAATGGCATAGACTATTTGATTTAATAATGGGTGTTGCAATCAGATTAAACAATTTAGCAATTCCTATAATGTCCACTAATAAATGGGGTAGGATAGTTAATATAACTGCTGGAGCAGCTTATGAAAATTCTGGCCCAGTGCCTTACTGCTCATTTAAATCAGCTTTTACTGCTTATTCAAGATCTATGGCCCGTGTTCTTGCCTTAGAAGGAAATAATGTTGTAATGTCCTCAGTACTCCCAGGAGTTGTAATAACGGAAAATGGTCATTGGAAGAATGTTTTAGCTACCCGTCCAGAACATGCAGAAAAATACCTTGAAGAAAGAACGACTTTGAAAAGATTTGGTATACCAGAAGAGATTAGTCCTATGGTCGCTTTATTATGTTCAGACCTTGCAAGTTTTTGTGTAGGTTCTGTAATACCAGTTGAGGGTGGTCAAGCTAGGCACTATTTTCAAAAAGTAGAAGATTAATGAGAGTTGCTGATTGGATTATTGGGAGTCTTTATAATGTAGGTCTAAGAAAAGTATTTGGAGTTACGGGAGGAGCTGTAGTTCATCTTTTTGATGCAGCCGAAAAAAATAAAAATATAGATGTAACTTTTTTTAATCATGAACAATCTGCCTCTTTTGCTGCAGAGGCTTATACAAAATTAACAGGTGAAATTTCATTATGTCTTGTTACTACTGGCCCAGGAGCAACAAATGCAATTACTGGACTTAGCGCAGCTTGGTTAGATTCAATTCCCACTTTTTTTATTAGTGGTCAAGCTAGATCCAATAATATTATTGCAGGGAGAAATCTTAGACAAGTTGGGACACAAGAGATAGACATTATTCCAGTAGTAAAATCACTGACAAATTATTCAAGTCAATTAAAAAATATTAGCCACTTAAGACAAACACTTATAGATTCACTTAAAGCAAGATTATCCGGGAGACCTGGACCAGTATGGCTTGATATTCCTGTAGATATTTTATGGTCAGAATTTGAGGAATCTTTACTAACCAGTGATGAAATTGTCATAAATTTTGATTCTAAAATAAATGATTTAAATCGATTATTAAAGAAGTATCTCCCATTATCTTCAAAGCCGTTACTCCTTCTTGGGGGTGGATGCAGAAATCCATTGCTAAATAATTTAACAGAATTTCTAGAAAAAATAGATATACCATTCGTAACAACATGGCTAGGATTTGATTTAATTGAATTTAGCAATAAAAATCACTTAGGGCATGTAGGTATGGCTGGACATAGAGGTGCAAACTTAGCAATAGGTAATTGTGATCTGCTTATTGTAATTGGATCATCTATTTCAACTTCGGTGACAACAACTAAACCAGAGAATTTTGCTAAAAATGCTATAAGGATAAATGTAAATATTGAAAAAAAAGATTTTGATCATACACAAAATTTCTTTCATTTTAATATACAAGAAACAGCTTTAAATACTTTTAAAACTATCGAGTCAATAAATTATAAGAACACAAACCATGATTGGATTGATTTCAGAGATCTTTGTAAATATCTAACTGAGAATGAAACCCCAAAAAGAAATAAGTTTATTCATCCATTTTCTATATTTAGATCTTTAGAAGAATATGCTGATGAAGATGCAATATTCGTATCTGATGGAGGAGGCACCACTGTTTATTCTTCATTTCAATCATTAAGACCAAAAAGAAAACAGAGATTAATATTATCAACTGGTCTTTGCTCAATGGGATCTGGGATACCTGAAGCTATTGGTGTGGCAAAAACTGGTTTACCTACTTATTTATTTTGCGGTGATGGAAGTTTCCCTTTTAATGTCCAGGAACTTCAATTATTAAAAGATCTAGAATTGCCTATATTAATAAATGTCTTTTCAAATAATGCATATTTATCAATCAGGAGTACACAAAATGAATTCCTCGAAGGTAACCAAATTGGTTCAACCCCGAAAGACGTACATTTAATTGACATCAAAAAAATTGCATTTGGATTTGATATAAACTATGAGAAAATTGATTCTTTAAATCAATTTAAGAAAATTCTTAGTAATTGGACCAAAGAGCCCTTGATAATTGAAATAGAAACTGATCCTAATCAACAAATACAGCCAAGACAATCATTTAAAAAAACAAAAAGTGGATTTCAACCTGAACCTCTTACTAAAATGGCTCCACCATGTGAAGAAGATACTCAATTAAAAATTGATTTTTTGATAAATAAATTAAATAATATTTATCAAAGAGAAATCATACTTACCGAGAAAGAAAAAATATTGCTAAATGAAGTAAATTTTCAGAGTTTAACTGAATTTTATAATTTAGGAAAATATATCTTTAATAAAATTGGAATTAATAAAAAATCATCTCTAAAAGAGATTGGTTTTAATAATTTAGGATTTACAGAAAATTTAAAAAGAACTTTTAAGGAAATAAATATATCATCCTTTAGATTTGAAAATAATTACGAAGATAGAAACGTTATTGAAGACTTAAAAAAAGAATTACAGGTAAATTCAATAAATAAAAATAATATCTTTGCAATTAATTGCTTTTCTTTTTTAAGATTAAGTGAAATATATAAATTATTAAATTTTATTAATAAGAGTTGCTCCCAAAAGTCATATATAGTTTTAAAAACTTGGGAAAGTAGTGAAGAGAGGAAAGTTATTGATAATAATAAGTATAATAATTTCACAATAATGACAAAACCTGAATGGATTAGAATTCTTGAGTCAACTAATTATTCTGGATTTTTTAGTTTTACATCTTTCAAAAAAAATTAAATGGTTAATAAGATATTAAAAAAATGTTGTGTTTGCGACTCAAAAAACCTTGAACAAATTTTAGATTTGCCTTCTTTGCCTTTAACTGGTTTATATTTTCCAAATATTGAATTAGCTATGAATTCAGAGTTATATGATCAAGGTTTAAATAGATGCAAAGATTGTGGACATGCTCAACTAAAAACTGCTATTGATCCTCATAAAGTTTATGATGCTACTTACACACATAGATCATCTGAATCTTCAATTTCAAAAGGAGGAAATGATTTTTTATATAAATATATAAAAGACAATTATAAAATTAATCATGAAACAAAAATACTAGAAGTAGGTTGTAATGATGGGTATTTATTGGAGAAAATCTCTAAATCCAGTTTTTCTGCCTGTGGTATTGACCCAATTTGGATAAATAAGGAAAGTCCTATTTCGAATAGTTATAAAATTTTTGGAGGATATGCAATTGACATTAGAAAATTAATCCCTCAAAAATTAAAACCTAACTTTATAGTTTCTGCTCACACCTTTGAGCATACTGTTTCACTTTTTGAGGAGCTTAAATGCATAGTTGATTTTGCAGAAGATAATGCAAATTTTATAATTGAGATGCCAAGTTTTGATACACTTATTAGACTAAGAAGATTTGATCAAATATTTCATCAGCATATCCAATACATCAATGAATCTTCAATTTCAAAACTAGTTGAAAGACTAAATTGCAATCTTAAAGATATTTCTTATAACTTTAATTACTGGGGAGGTACTGTAATATTTTCATTTTGCAAATCAGCACCTAAAAATTCAAATAAAGAATTAGCAAATCTAGATAATGAATCTATCAAGAAATCACTTGATGATTTTAATAGTTATAAAAAAATACTTGGTAGACAATTATCATTTCACAAAGAAGTTTATTATCTTGGAGCGGCACAAATGCTACCAATACTGCATTATCATTTAAAATCAGAAATTAATAACTTAGCTGGAATATTAGACGATAATAATCAAAGAATCGGCAAATTTCTTCCATCTATTGATAAAAAAATAAGATCATTATCAAATCTAAATAAAAAAGAAATAGCATCATCGGGAAAATTAATTGGGGCCGTTGATTCAGCTAAAGCTCTCATTAAAAGATCTAAAGAAATTGGTTTATTTAATATTTATTCTTTATATCAGAATTTAATTTAATTTTATAAAAATTCTAAATTAATGTAGAAAAAAGAATAATGACCTTCATAACCATTATCATTAAATATTTTTATCCATTTATCATCACTGAAAGCTGTCTTAGCTGAAATGGACCATGCAAGAAATTGATCTTTCTTTTCTTTTTTTTCAGAATTGACTACTGGAACAGCAACTAAGGAATTCTTGGAAACTCTATTAATTTCTCTTATTGCAGCAGGGATTAAATTTTCAGGTAATTCTTGTAAAACATCAATACAAATACTCATATCAAAAAATTTTGAAGGAAATGGTATTTTTAATAAAGATGACTCAATAAGCCTATCTTTTATATTAGTTTCAGAAGTTTCTATCGCATAAGAGGAAGTATCAATCCCATATGTTTTTTCGAAATTTAAATTTAAAAAAGCTTCAACTAAATATCCCTTAGCACAACCGATGTCCAATAATGACATATTTTTCTTTAGTTTAAATGTACTTATCAATTCTTTAGCAATATTTATCCAATGATAATTATCATTGTTATAGCCTCCATATCCAAGAGATCTTGGCCCATCATAATAAAGCATTCCCTGACTTTTCACATTCTCAAGAAGAATTTCTTGAAGAGGATCATTACTATTTTCGTACATGATCTTGCCACGACCAAAGACTGAATATTTTGCCCTTTCTTCATATTCTATTTTTTTTACTTTTCTTGCTCTAGATCTTTTTTCAATAAAATCCAATTTTTGATAAATAGGGTTAGATTGTTTTCTGTTACTTTTATCATTTTTGCTTGCAATTGAAGCAGCCACTGCATAAATATGATCTTCTTGACCACCAACAATACCTTTCTCACCAAGTATTTTAAAAAGCTCTAATTCATTAACATTGTAAATAGCAGATGCTTTAACAACATGATTCGCAAATCCGGAAAAAACTCCGCTAATACCACTAACTATTCCAAGAGTGGAAGGAAAAGGTTTTTTACTCGCATATGTTGAAGATGCATAAGTCACAAGATCATAAAGTTTTTCAAGATTTATTTCAGTCTCAAATCCCTTAGATTCCAAATAACTTGCGAGAGCCTCAAATTGAGTATTTCCTGCCCCTGCACCAAATGCGCAAATGGATGCATCTACAAATGTAGCTCCATTTTTACAAGCTAAATAAGAATTTGCTACAGCAAGACCTAAATTATTATGTCCATGAAAACCAATTTTTATTTTTAAATTAGCGGATAAAATTTTAAATAACTCTTCTACCCTATCAATATCAAAAGATCCAGCTGAATCATAAATAGAAATTGCATCAGTTCCCGAATCCTCTAGATTTTTTGCTTGCTCAAGTAATTTCTCAGCTGAAGCCATATGGGACATCATTAAACATGAAATTACTTCAACATCATACTTTTTTAATTTTTCAATAAAGTCAAAGGATAGATTAGTTTCTGTACAATGAGTACCAATTCTAATAACTTCTACTCCATTATCTATAGCTGGTTTGATATCTCTTTCAAATGATGCAAAGCCAGGCATAGCATGAACAGCCAACTTTGATTTCTTTAAAGAACCTCTTGCAATTTTAATTATATCTATATCCTTATATGGGCTTAAACCAACTTGAAAGGAGGATGCTCCAAGTCCATTACCATGTCCAACTTCAACAGAAGAGATACCAGCTCTGTCAGCAAGATTACAATGATTCTCCACAATACCTAGAGATAAACTATGATTTGCTGCATGATTTCCATCTCTTAAGGTTGAATCATGTATTTTGATTTTCATAAATTAAATAGCCATTCTTTTTGCTACCGCAATTGCAGCAGAAGTAATTATATCAAGATTACCTGCATAGGCAGGTAAATAATCACCTCTTCCTTTAATAAGTGCTGATGAGAATAATCTTTTATTATCAATAATTTGAGGTGGAACAGTTATCTGATAACCTGGGATGTATTTTTTTAAAGAACTTTCTATCTGATAGGTTTCATCAGTCCAATCAATATCAAAAGATTGAACATTATCTAATAAGGCAGAAAATGATGTTCTCATCGTTACAGGAGGATTCGCAGGATTAATATTTAAAATTACCTTAGAATGACAACCACAAAATTTAGTAATTGCTCTCTCAGTATTTCTCAAATAGTTATCTAAATTTCTTCTAGTAGCCATTCCTGCACTTTCCGTTGAAATCGTAGTAACAACCTCAACATAATCTAAATTTACACTATATCTTTGAAGTGCATTCTTCCACTTATATAGTATAGGTATTGAGGATTGACCTCCACAACTAACTAAGTTTATATTTTGAATTCTTTTACATTCATCGAGGTTTACTGTTGGAATAATAGTTCTCCCGATACCAGAAGGTGTCATATCAATAACAGGAATTTTTTCTTTTTCTAATAAAGGGGCATGTATTTCATGAGCGCTCGATGAAGAACAATCAATCACAATATCTATGCCCTTAGAATAATTTAAGATGCTATTAATTCCTTTATCTGAAATGTTTAATGAGAAATCTTTAGCTTCTATCATTCCTTCAGATTTTAAATTCTTACTTGCGACAAGATATAACTCCAGTTCTTTTACATAATTAATTTTTCTATACAAGTCTCTTGCTATATGACCAGAACCAATCAAAGCAATTCTTTTAACCATTATTTTTTCTTTTGTTAAACTTTTTAATTAGGGAATAATCTATAAGATTCTATTATTAAAAAGAGTTTTTTTAAATCATTAGTTCTTGTAAACAAAGATAGCTAATCCTATCTTTTTTAGAAAAGAATCCTCTTTAATACAACATAGGCAAACATTTAATTGCCCTAATTGAAAATCTCATTTAATTTGATTATTTATTAAAAATTGGATATATGGTTTATTTTAGTTTAAATTAATTTAAAAAATTAATTATCTATTATTACTTGTCGTAAAAGGTATGAAAATTTAATCATTTTATTAATTACTATTTTT
>MDTA01064296.1_pt1 | contig 15937 bp, 15 predicted proteins | sample 811151 | NCBI WGS metagenome assembly MDTA01 (sample SAMN05326648, study PRJNA326480) | marine metagenome | isolation source: seawater | place: Indian Ocean: South | collected 2010 | reverse complement strand
TTAAATTTTTACTTTTAAAATAGCTAATTGAGTAAAAAGCTCAATAATCCTCAAAAATTTATTGTATTAACAATAATTTCAAGAGAAAGTTCGATGCTTATAGGCTAAAATTAAAGGAAATCAAGCGTTTAAGATTAAAAAAACAAGTAAAAACGCCCTATTTTGAGGGTTTTTTTTGATTTTTTTTAAATGCTAAACTAATAATTGCAAATCTTAAAAAATTTTTGATGCTCAAAAAACTTAAAATTAATAACGAAATTTTTTCTTTAAGTTTGTTAATCATTATAACTATTGTTTTTACTACATACTACAATTTTACAAAATCAAAAATTTCAAACAATTACAAAGATATAATCGGTAATCTATATTTCAAAAAATCCGTAAATTATTTTTTTGAAAACTTAGAACCCAGATTCAAGAAAATTTCACATAAGATATCTGCTGGTGAAACACTCAGTAGTGTTTTGGAAGATCATTCAATTAGTGAAAAAGAAATAGAGGAAATTAAGAATAAGCTTTCAAAAAAAGTTAAATTAAACAAGTTAAATACTGGTCAAAAATTTCATTTCATAATAGATCAGTCAAAAAACACAATTAATGAGTTTGTATTTCAGATTTCAAATAAAGAAAGAATTCTATTAACAAGAAGTTTAGAAAATAATAAATTTGACCAAGAGATTGTGTTAACAAAACTTAATAAACAAATTGTATACAAAGAAAATATTATATTACAAAGTTTATATAAGTCAGCAATCGACCAAAAGATTCCTGCAAGCACAATTATTGAGTTTGCAAGAATTTATGGTTTTCAGGTAGATTTCCAGAGGGATATAAGAAAAAAAGATAGATTTCAAATTATGTATGAGATCTACGTAAATGAAAATAGAAAAGTGATTGAGACTGGAAATATAATTTTTGCAAATTTAGTATTAAGTGGTGAAGATAATTCTTTATACTATTTTGATAAAGAGGGTAGTGCAGGTCATTATGATAAAAATGGAAAAAGTATTCGAAAAGCTTTGATGAAAACACCAATAAACGGTGCGAGACTTTCTTCTCCTTTTGGAATGCGAAAACATCCTATAGATGGATTTAATAAGATGCATCAAGGTACAGACTTTGCTGCGCCAGAGGGAACACCAATAATGGCTTCGGGCTCAGGTGTAATCAAAAAAGCAGGATGGTGTGGTGGTGGAGGAAATTGTGTTGTAATTAAACATAACTCTACCTATCAAACAATTTACGCACACATGTCAAAATTTGCTTCAGGTATTAGAAGTGGTGTTAGAGTTAAACAAGGGCAGACAATAGGGTACGTTGGTTCCACTGGAAAATCTACAGGGCCTCACTTACATTACGAAGTAATCATAAATGGAAAAAAAGTAAATTCTCAAACATTAAAATTGCCATCTGGTAAAATTTTAAAAGGTGATGATAGAAAAGTATTTGAAACAACTAGAATCAAGTTGGATGTCTTAAAATCTGAAAAGATTATTGGTTTAGATAAATCCTAAAAGAAAAATATTTTTATTTCAATTAATTTAAATAAGTTAACTTACTTCTTTATTTAAAACATCTTCACTTTTACTTTCATTTTTTTCTGCTGAATCCTTTTTATTTTCTAAAGGGCTTTCTATAGATTTTGATTTTTTATTAAATCCTTGATCATTTAAAATTCTTGTAAAATGATCTGCATGCTGAAAGTAATTTTCTGACAAAATTTTGTCTCCACTGGATAAAGCCTCTCTCGCTAAATTGTTATATTTCTCAATTAACTTAGGGGCATTATGATTATTCCTACCAGGTATTTTTCTCTGAAAATTTTCGTTATTCGCAAAAGTAGATCCATATTTTGGTCTTTCACCATTAGACTTGAAGCTTCTATCACCTCTTCTAAAATTATTTCTTCTACCATTGTTATTATTTCTAAAAGTAACCATATATCTAATATTTTTTTGTGCTAATTATACATCGATCATTTTTTGCAAGATCTTTTACAATTTTGTTTATAAAAAAACCTTTTTTTAATAGCATCCTTTTAACCTCTTTTTTTTGGTTATATGCAATTTCTAATATTAACTTACCATTTTTTTTTATCAGCACAGATGATTTGTTTATTACTTTTCTGATTTCTGATAACCCGTCTAATCCACCATTCAATGCTAATCTGGGTTCAAAATTAATTACATCTTTATCCAAATATTTTAAGTCTAACTTTTTTATATAAGGAGGATTAGATATAATTAAATCATATTTGCCAAAATTGAAATTGTCAACATTTGATTTAAATAATTTAATCCTATTTTCTACTTTTAGTTTTTGGGCATTAATTTTAGTCAATTTAATGCATTCTTTGCACAAATCTATACCAATCCCAGTAGATTTTTTTTTTTCTTTTAAAATAGATAAAATAATACACCCAGAACCTGTTCCTATATCCAAAAAATTTATATCTGGTTTGTTTTTAAAAAGTTTTAAAGCCTGCTCAACAACTATTTCAGTGTCAGGTCTTGGGATTAGAACATTTTCATTAGTATTAAACTCATATTTCCAAAAAAATTTTTTTTTAGTAATATAAGCAATTGGTTTTCCCTTGCAACGTTCACTTACTAATTTTTTAAGTTTAAGATAATATTCGTTTTCAACTTTTTTTTTGGAATTAAGAATAATAAATTCTCTACTTTTTTTGATAGTTTCTGAAATTAAAATCTCAGAGTCTAAAATTGAGGACTTTATTTTATGCCTTTTTAATTCTTTGCTTGCTTCGTTAAATAGTGTTTCGATGTTCATATCAATTCAATTTGCTTAAGCTTTCTTCTTGAGCTTGCAGTGTAAGAGACTCAATCATTTCATCAAAAATCTCACCTTCTAAAAACTCATCTAATTTGTGAAGTGTCAAATTTATTCTGTGGTCTGTAACTCTTCCTTGAGGAAAGTTATAAGTTCTTATTCTTTCTGATCTATCTCCTGAACCAATTTTATTTTTTCTATCCTGCGATCTTTCTTTATCAATACGAGAACGTTCTAATTCATAAAGTCTTGCTCTTAAAATTTTCATCCCTTTAGCTTTATTTTTATGTTGAGATTTTTCGTCTTGTTGAGAAACAGATATTCCTGTTGGAACATGAGTTATTCTCACAGCACTATCAGTGGTATTGACAGATTGTCCACCAGGACCGCCTGCTCTAAAAACATCGATCCTTAAATCTGACTCATTTATTTTAAGATCAACTTCTTCAGCCTCAGGTAGAACAGCCACTGTGGCTGCAGAAGTATGAACTCTTCCTTGAGTTTCAGTATCTGGAACCCGTTGTACTCTGTGAACGCCACTTTCATATTTTAATGTAGAATAAATATTGGTTCCCTTAATTGAAGCAATAACCTCTTTTAAACCTCCAGCCTCACTTCTTGATATAGAAATTAATTCCAAAAACCATTTTTTTTTATGACTTATTTTTTCATACATTTTGAAAAGATCTGCAGCAAATAAACTTGCTTCTAGCCCACCTGTGCCTGCTCTAATTTCGATAATTGCATTTTTTTTATCTGCCTCGTCTTTAGGTAATAAAAATAATTTTAATTTTTTTTCTTTTTTTTCGTGTTCAACACTTAAATCATTTAATTCTATCTCAGCCATTTTTTTAAGTTCTTCATCTGCACTTTTTTCTAACAAAATTTTTTCTAGTTCTTTTTTGTCAGTTTCAAAAGATAAATATTTTTTTGCATCATTAATTATTTCATTTAAATCAGAATATTCTTTGGACTTTTCAGCAAAATTTTTTTTTTCAACTTCTCCAGATGATAAATCTTTTTCTAAAATAGCGTGTTTATTTATCAACTCTTCAATAGTTTTTTTTGGAATCATCTTAATTTTTTTTAAGTTCTAAGGCTTTTTTTTCTACTTCGCTTATTACTCTTGAAATCATTTCATCGGTAAGAACTTTTTCTTTCTGAATTCCAGACAAATAAAGCATATTATTTCCTTTTTTTCCTCCTGTAATTCCAATATCAGTTAAAGCAGCCTCTCCAGGTCCATTGACAACACAGCCAATTATAGACAAAGTTATAGGTGTTTTAATATGAGATAGCTTTTCCTCTAAAATCTTAACCGTATCAATAACTTGAAAACCTTGCCTTGCACAAGATGGACAAGAGATAATCTTAACTCCTCTATTACGAAGATTTAAAGATTTTAATATCTCATTACCAATTTTAACCTCTTTTACGGGGTCGTCAGACAAGGAAATCCTTATTGTATCTCCAATTCCATTTAATAATAACGAACCTATACCTATTGAGGATTTTACACTTCCTGAAACAAAACTTCCTGCCTCTGTAATGCCTAAATGAAGAGGATAGTCAGTTACTTTTGAAAGTTGACGGTAAGCTTCAATGGATAGAAATACATCTGAAGACTTAACACTAATTTTGAAATTAAAAAAATCCTGATCTTCCAATATTTTTATATTTCTTAAAGCACTTTCAACTAAAGCTTCTGGGCATGGTTCTTTAAATTTCTCAAGAATATCTTTTTCAAGTGAACCAGCATTAACTCCAATTCTAATTGAGCAGTTATTATTTTTAGCAGCCTGTAAAACATCATGTATTTTTTTTTTATCGCCTATATTGCCAGGATTTATTCTCAAACAACTGGCTCCGTTTTCTGCGGCCTCAATTGCTCTTTTATAATGAAAATGTATATCTGCAATTATAGGAATATCTACATGTTTCACAATTTCTTTTAAAGCAGAAGTTGATAATTCATCAGGGCAAGAGACTCTAACTAAATCTGCTCCTTCACTTTGAATTTCGTTAATTTGTTTAATAGTGGATTTAACATTCGTAGTTAAAGTATTAGTCATTGATTGGACTGATATAGGGTTGTCTCCCCCAATCTTAACTTTTCCTACATTAATTACTTTTGTTTTTTTTCTTTTTATATCTCTAAATGGTCTTAAGCTCATTATTTATCTAATTTAAATTCTGTGTGTAATACACTTAAAGCTTTATTTATATCTTTTTTGTTGATTAAAACAGATATTTTTATCTCTGATGTAGAAATTACTTGGATATTAATTCTTTTATTGGCTAACGATTGAAACATTCTATAGGTCACCCCTGGAGTAGTTATCATACCCACACCAATTATTTAAACTTTAGAAACACCTTTTTCAAATAAAAGTTTTCTAAAATTTATATTTCTATTTTCTTTAATTATTCTTTTTGTTTTATTTAAATCTTCACTTTTAATTGTAAATGTTAAATCTGTCTCCTTTCCGTTTGCTGAAATATTTTGGACAACCATATCAACATTTATTAAATTTTTTGACAAAGGTTTAAATATTGCCGCAGCAACACCTGGTTTATCCTTTACTCCAATTAATGTAACTTTTGCATCATTAGAGGTAGATGTAATTCCAGTTATAATTTTATTATTTAGTATGTTAGACTTTTTTGTTATTAATGTTCCAGCATTGTTAGTGAATGAAGACTTAACTTCAATATCAATTCTGTTAAGTCTAGCATCTTGAATTGAAGCTGGTTGCATAACTTTTGCCCCCATTGATGCCATTTCTAACATTTCTTCGTATGAAATTATCTGAATCTTTTTTGCTTTTTTTAATTTATTTGGATCGGTTGTAAATACTCCTTCGACATCAGTATAGATTATACATTTCTGCGCTTTAAAAAATTTTGCAAACATTATTGCGCTAGCATCTGAACCTCCTCTTCCTATCGTCGTTAATCTGCTATCATTATTTATTCCTTGAAATCCAGTTATGATTGGTACACCACCCTGTTTAAGATATTTGATTATTTTATTTTTATTTATCGAAATTATCCTTGAATTTTTATGTGGTCCAATCGTTAAAATTGGAATTTGCCATGACGACCAAGAACGTGATTTAATTCCAATATGAGACAATCTTCCAGCAATTAGAGAACATGCAACTTGTTCTCCCGAGGAAATAAGAGCATCGTACTCAGACTCAGAAAAATTATTACTTATCTCTCTAGATTTTCTAATGAACTCATTTGTCACACCACTCATAGCAGAGGAAATAACAATTACTTTGAATTTCTTTTTTTTAAAGTTCTTAATTATTTCAGCAACTTTTTTGATCTTTTTAATTGTCCCAACTGATGTGCCACCAAATTTTAATACTACAATTTTCATGATAAATTTTTCTTTAATAAAATATATTGATAAAATACATCTTGATTATAAAGTCAATCTACTTATGAAAAGTAACACAATAAATAAAAAAGAAATAGAAAAATTTTCTAAAATAGCTGAGGAATGGTGGGATCCAAGTGGAAAATTTAAACCATTACATAAATTCAATCCTATAAGAATCTCATATATCAAAAATAATATTATTGAGACTTTTAAACTAAAAGATAAAGAAAAACCTTTGGAAAAAATAAAAATTTTGGATATAGGATGCGGTGGAGGTTTGTTATCAGAGCCTATGTCTAGAATGGGTGCTGATGTTACTGGAATAGATGCTTCGATGAGAAATATTAATATTGCAAAACTACATGCACAAAAAAACAAGCTCAAAATAAAGTATCTCTGCCTATCCCCAGAAAAATTAAAAACATCTGAAAAATTTGATGTCATTTTAAATATGGAAATTATAGAGCATGTTGAAAATGTAAGTTTTTTTTTAAAATCATGTGCAAAACATCTAAGGAAGAATGGTGTTATGTTTGTAGCCACATTAAACAAAACTCTTAAATCTTACGTATTTGCTATTGTGGGAGCAGAATATATTTTACGATGGTTACCAATTGGAACTCATGAATGGGAAAAATTTGTAAGACCTAAGGATCTAATTGATATATCAAAAAAAAATCATCTTCAAATTGATAAATTAGACGGCATGAAATTCGATTTAATCAAAGATGAATGGAGCTTAAGCAAAGATAAATCAGTAAATTACATAGCGAAATTTATAAAAGTCTAATTGTTCTTATCTTCAATCCATGGCACCAATTGCGTTTCTATACCCTCTTCATTTAATTCTATTAAATCTTTTTTCGAAACAGAACCATAAATACCTTTATTTTTTTTCTTTTTATCATAATGGATAGATCTTGCTTCATATGCAAAATTATCACCAACATATTCAAAATTATTTTTAATAAACTTCTGATATTCTTTTAAAGTTTTTTTTATATCTTTTAAATTTTGTTTCTCTTTATCAATTTTATAATTTGATTTATTATTAATAAACTTTGGTGCCATTAAACTTTTTTCTATAGCTGTAGAATTACAATTATGACAATTTAATAATTTTTTTTTCTTTAGCTTTTCATATTCATGTGAAGATGAAAACCAGCTATCAAATGTTAAATGACAATTTTTACAGTTTAGTTTATATTTAATCATGAAGTTAATTTAATCACCCTAATTAATAATTCAATACAAGTTAACTTCGATAATCAGCGTTTATTTCAATATATTTTTTGGTTAAGTCCATTGTATAAGCCGTGAAATCTTTTGTTCCGCTTGAAATATTTACTATTATTTCAATATCTGTATTTCTCATGTAATCCGATGCATCTAATTCGTTATAATTGGTATGAAGTTTGCCTTTGTAAACTACTTTTATATCACCAAAATCAATAGACAATTTTTCTAAATTTATTATTGCACCCGCTTTACCAATTGCCATAATTATTCTTCCCCAATTTGGGTCCTCACCAGCAATAGCAGTTTTTACTAATGGAGAATTTGCTATCGAAAAAGCAATCTTTTTTGCATCTTCTTCTGTTTTACAATTTCTAACATTAATTGTAATAAATTTTGATGCACCCTCGCCATCTGCAACAACTCTTTTAGCTAAATTAAGTAAAACTTTATTTAAAGCTAAATCAAATTCTTTAATTTTATTATCAGAAATACTTTTTATTTTTCCGTGATTTGCTTTACATGTTGCAAAAATAGAAATCATATCATTTGTACTTGTATCGCCATCACAGCTTATCGCATTAAATGTATTTGAAACATTTTTCTTTAATAATCTTTTTAAGATGTCATTAGATATATCTGCATCTGTAAAAATATAACCAAGAGTTGTTGCCATGTTGGGCTGTATCATTCCTGAACCTTTAGCGACACCATATATTTTTACTTTTGTATTTCCTATTAAACATTCCTCCATTGCCATTTTAGGTTGAGTATCAGTTGTCATAATACCTAAAGCTGCTTTCATCCAGATGTATTTATTTTGTGTATACTTAATATTTGCTACTAGCTCAGAAATCTTTTCTTTTATTTTTATTTCTGGAAACTTTTCGCCAATTGTACCAGTACAACCAAACATTATATTTTTTCGCTTTATTTTTTCAGGATTATCCTCATCTTCTTTTTGTTTTTGCGATAATCTCTCCGAAAGTTCGTCAGCAATACTCTCCATACTTTTATACCCTTGATCTCCTGTAAAACAATTAGCGTTTCTAGTGTTTACCAATAAAGAATAAATTTTTTTTGATTTTTGATTTAAATTCCATTTAATGTTTTCTGAATGAATTTTAGATAGGGTATAAACTGAAGCAAAATTTGCACCCTCTCTGAAATAAAACATTACTAAATCATCTCTATTATTTTGATATAAATTTGCACTTACAGTAGAAATTGAAAGCCCATCAATATGATCAAGGTCTTGAAATTCATTCATTTTAAGATTTTTTGATTGAGAGGATAAAAAATTAGATATATTGATTCCCATGGTATTTAAAAAATTTATTTAATGACTATATTAGGTCTTATTATCAAATAATATATCAAAAACATATGTTAAATCCCTTAAGCTTTATTTCGAAATTCATTAAATCCAGTAATCAAAAAGAATTAGATAGAATAAGCAAAATAGTAAAAAAAATTAATTCATTAGAAGAAAAAGTTGGAGCTTTAAAAGATGAAGATTTTCCCCTTCAAACAATTCAGCTTAAAGAGAGGATTAAAAAGGGTCAAAATTTAGAGGAAGTTTTGCCTGACGCATTTGCTTTGGTTAGGGAAGCATCTAAGCGTTCAAGAAATGAAAGGCATTATGATGTTCAAATAATTGGGGGGGTCGTTTTACATGAGGCAAAAATAGCAGAAATGAGAACCGGTGAAGGTAAAACCTTAACTATAGTTTTGGCTGCATATCTTAATGCTCTCGAAGAAAAAGGAGTTCATGTTGTAACTGTAAATGATTATTTAGCAAAACGAGACTCATTAGAGATGGGTGAAATTTACAACTTTTTAGGATTAACCTCTGGGTACATAAATAATAACCAAGACGACTTTGAGAGAAAGAAAAATTACAATTGTGATATAACTTATGCAACTAATAGTGAACTTGGTTTTGACTATCTAAGAGATAATATGAAATTTTCACGTGAGGAGATGGTTCAAAGGGAACACCACTACTCAATTGTAGATGAAATAGACTCTTGCTTAATTGATGAAGCACGAACTCCACTTGTTATATCGGGAGCAGTAGAAGATAAATCAAATCAATATATGGCTATTAATAAATTAGTTCAACAACTTGATACAAAAGATTATGAAATAGATGAAAAGGATAAAAATATACTCTTAACTAATTTAGGAATAAGTAATGTCGAAAAAATTTTTTCTAATGCTGGAATATTAAAAAATAATAATTTTTACGATCCTGAAAACCTTAATTTAGTCCATTATGTTAATCAAGCTTTAAGAGCAAATCATTTATTTGAAAAAGGAAAAGATTATATTGTCCAAGAAGGCCAATTAAAAATAATAGATGAACTTACTGGGAGAATTTTAGAAGGTAGGAGATTTGGAGATGGTTTGCATCAAGCTTTAGAAGCAAAAGAAAAATTAGAAATTCAATTAGAAAATCAAACTCTAGCATCTATTACATATCAAAATTATTTTAAACTTTATAAAAAGATCTCAGGATGTACTGGAACAGCTCTAACTGAAGCTGAGGAATTTCTTGAAATATATAATTTACCTGTAGTTGTGATTCCAACTAACAAAAAAATGATAAGAAATGATTTAAATGATCAAATTTTTCGTTCAGAAAAAGAGAAAAATAATGCAATCCTTGCTAAAATAAAAGAGTGCCATTCTAAAGGACAACCAATGTTGGTTTTTACCTCTAGCATTAATAAATCTGAGATCTATTCGAGTCTTTTAAAAAAGGAAAAAATTAAACATGTAATTTTAAATGCAAAAAACCATGCGAATGAAGCAGAGATTATCGCGAACGCTGGTAAAAAATCATCAGTTATTATTACCACAAGTATTTCTGGAAGAGGTGTTGACATTCAATTGGGAGGAAAGAAAGGAACTTTGCTAGAAGAGCAACTAAAAAAGGACAAAGACGAAATTAAATCTTTAGGTGGATTATTTGTTATCGGAACTGAACGAATGGAGTCTAGGAGAGTTGACAACCAAGCAAGAGGAAGATCTGGTAGACAGGGAGATGAAGGGAGTTCAATTTTTTATGTAAGTCTTGAAGACGATTTGATGAGAATTTTTGGTTCAGAATCAATGACCAACATGCTTGAAAAATTAGGCTTAAAAGATGGTGAAAGTATTGATCATCCTTGGATCAACAAAGCTCTAGAAAGAGCCCAGCAGAAAGTTGAGGCAAGAAATTTCGATATCAGAAAAACATTAATTAAATTTGATAATGTTTTAAATGATCAAAGACACGTAATTTTTTCTCAAAGAAATGATGCAATGAAAAGTAAAGAAATTTTGAATTATTCTAATGATTTTTTAGAAGAAATAATTAATGATTTAATCAACTTAAAGATTCAAAATTTATCTAATCCAAAAAATAATGAGTTTACAAACAGACTAAGAATTATTTTAGGTAAGAATTTCAATGAAAATAATTTCAATAAACTTGTCACTATGAAAGATATCGAATTTAAAAATGAAATCATCAATCAGTTTAATTCTAGTAGAAAAAAAAGGATTGAAATTTTAGGTGAATCTCAATCTATGGAGTTAGAAAAAAGGATTTTTTTGCAATCAATCGATATAAATTGGAGGTCACATATACAATATCTTGAGCAACTTAGACAGGTTATTGGATTAAGATCTTATGGTCAAAGAGATCCCTTAGTAGAATATAAAAAAGAGGCTTTTGATTTATTTTCTAACTTATTGAACAAATTAAAATTAGATTTCATAACAGTGCTAATGAATTTAAAAATAGTTACTGAACAAAAAAAAGAGGGAGCAAAAAAACCTATTGAAATAGATCCTAAATACAAAGGAAAAAAAATGCGAAGGAATGAACCTTGTTTTTGTGGCTCGGGAAAAAAATACAAATATTGTTGTGGTGCTTTATAAGAAAAATATCAAAGATAAGGCAGATACAAATAAAATCATAACCATAATAAGTATGTTCTTTTTTGATTTGAAAAATTCTTCAGGTGACATTTTTTTTGAATAAATATCGCTCAAATTACTTGTGTCAGTGATAAAACCTTTATTTCTTCCAATTTTAAGAAACTTATTTTTTCTTTGAATCAAAATTTCGTCAGGGGAAACTTCTTTAAAAGAGTCTAAGTTTTTTGAAATTGACTCTCTTATATTTTTCAAAATCAAATCTTTATCCCTGTGTGCTCCTCCTATTGGCTCAGCAATCATTTCATCAATTACATTTAATTCTAAAAGGTCTTTTGCAGACAGCTTCATTGCCTTAGCTGCATCAAGCATTTTTTTTGGATCCCTCCATAAAATTGTTGCACACCCCTCTGGAGAGATTACTGAATAAATTGCATTTTCTAACATAATTACTTTACTTGAAGATGCGAGAGCAATAGCTCCCCCTGATCCTCCCTCACCAATAATTATCGCTAAAGTCGGGACTTTTAATTTCATACAACATTCGATTGATTTAGCTATTGCTTCTGCCTGACCTCTTTCTTCTGCGCCTACACCTGGATAAGCTCCTGGTGTATCGATAAAAGAAATAATAGGTATATTAAACCTATCTGCTAGTTCCATGAGTCTTATTGTTTTTCTATATCCCTCTGGTCTCATCATGCCAAAGTTTCTCTCAATTCTATTTTCGAGGTTATCTCCTTTCTCTTGACCGATTACTAAAACTGAATTTCCATCGAATTTTGCAAATCCAGCTAACACTGATTTATCTTCTCCATAATATCTATCACCTGCTAATGAAATAAAATCCTCAAATAAATTATCAATAAAAAATTTTGACTTAGGTCTATCCTCATGTCTTGCAACCATTGTGGTTTGCCAATGATCTAAATTTGAGTATATGTCTTTTAATTTGTTATCAATTTCCTCCTGAGTTTTAGAAATTTTTTTAGTATCCACTTCAGTTAAACCTTCTTGATTGTAAGGATCTTTTAATTTCTCAAGTTCGCTTTCCAAGTTTTTTATATCAGTTTCAAAATTTAGATAATTTTTCATTTCAATCTCTTATTTCATAAGTATGAAAAATGACAACAAAATGTCAATGCTACTATTAAATATTTGACTTAATTTTACAGGGGTTTTAAAAATATCTTATGTCAAAAAATTATCAAACTGTAAATAATCTCAAAGTTTCAAAAAACTTACTAAATTTTATAAATAATGAACTATTGAAAGTTACTAATATTTCTCCCGAAAATTTTTGGAAAGGGTTTGACAAAGCCGTTCATGAACTGGCACCAAAGAATAAAAAATTAATTCAGATCAGGGAAGATTTACAAAAAAAAATTGATGAATGGCATATTAAGAATAAAGGTAACGAGATAGATATCAATGACTATAAAAAATTTTTGAAAAAGATTGGATATTTAGTAAATGAGGGATCAAATTTTAAAATTGAAACTAACAATGTAGATGAGGAAATAACACATATTGCTGGACCACAATTAGTGGTGCCAATAATGAATGCAAGATATACGCTTAATGCAGCCAATGCTAGATGGGTAAGTTTGTATGATAGTTTATATGGAACAAATATAATTGAGTCAGAAGAAGGCGGAAGTGAAAGATATGATCCTCTTAGAGGTCAAGAGGTAATAAAATATGTAAGAGAATTTTTTGACAAATATATTCCAATTAAAGGAACTAGTTGGAAAAATATTGCTGGTTTAAAAGTGGTTAATAAGGAACTAATTATATCTAAAGATGATTATGAATATAAATTAAAAGATAAAGATAAATTTGTAGGTCACAGAGGTGATGCAAATAAACCTAGTGCAATTATAATAAAGAACAATGGACTTCATTTTGAAATAATCATTAATCCAAAAGCATTTAGTGCGGCCCATGATATTGCAGGCATTAGTGATGTAATAGCAGAGTCAGCTGTTTCAACAATTTGTGATAACGAAGATAGTGTTGCTGCCGTAGACGCTGAGGATAAAATTATTTGTTATAAAAACTGGCTAGGTTTAATGAAAGGAGATTTAAAAGTTCAATTTGAAAAAAATGGTAAAAAATTAGAAAGAAAACTAAATCCTGATAGAAGTTATATCTCGAAAGATGGAAAAGGATTAAAATTACATGGTCGAAGTTTGCTGTTAATAAGAAATGTTGGTCATCTAATGACAAATTCATCAATTATTTTAAAAGATGGAAATGAAATACCTGAAGGAATCATGGATGCATTTTTAACAGTTGCTGCTGCTATAGGTGATTTAAAAAGAAAAAAGAATTCTAGAAAAGGTTCGATTTATATTGTTAAGCCTAAAATGCATGGACCTGAAGAAACGAAATTTACAAATTTAATTTTTTCAAAAGTAGAAGAATTGTTCGGATTGAAAAAATATACATGTAAAATTGGAATAATGGATGAAGAAAGAAGAACTTCTGCAAATTTAAAAGAATGTATTAGATCACTAAAACATAGAGTATTTTTTATTAATACTGGTTTTTTAGATAGAACAGGAGATGAAATGCATACCTCGATGGAAGCAGGACCTATGATCAAAAAAGGAGACATGAAATCATCGAAGTGGATTTTAGCATATGAAAATAATAATGTAGATATTGGTTTAAAATGTGGATTCTCAGGCAAAGCTCAAATTGGTAAAGGGATGTGGGCAATGCCAGATAAAATGAAAGAAATGATGGATGAGAAGATTAATCATTTAAAAGCTGGAGCAAATTGTGCTTGGGTTCCATCGCCAACCGCAGCTTCATTACATGCATTACACTATCATCAAATTAATATATTTGACGAACAACAAAAAATATCAAAAAGAAAAGAAGCAAAAATAGACGATCTTTTAAGTATTCCGACTGCTGATAGGCCAAATTGGTCAGTTGATGAAATTAATTCAGAAATATCTAATTCAGCACAGACTTTGCTTGGTTATGTTGTGAGATGGATTGATCAAGGAGTAGGATGTTCGAAAGTACCAGATATTAATAATGTTGGTCTGATGGAAGATAGGGCGACTTTAAGAATTTCATCTCAACACATTGCGAATTGGGTCCACCATGGAATAACAACTAAAATTCAAGTTATGGAAATTATGAAAGAAATGGCAAAGATAGTCGACAAACAAAATCGTGATGATAAGAATTATGTAAAAATGAGCGATAATTTTGAAGAATCATTAGCATTTAATACAGCGTGTGATTTAATTTTTAAAGGTAGAAAACAACCATCTGGATACACTGAACCCTTATTGCATCTTAATAGATTAAAAAAAAAATTAATCTGAATTAGAAATTAATTTAGACCTATTTTTAAAGGCTGAAAACAAAGTCCCATCATCCAGACTTTCGATTTCACCCCCAACTGGTAAGCCTTGAGCTAATTTTGTTATCTTTACTTTAGAATTTTTCAAACTATCTTGAATGTAGTAAGCTGTGGTTTGCCCCTCAACTGTTGCACTAGTAGCTAATATGACCTCTTCAATTTTATCTTTTTTCACCCTTTCAACTAAGGAATTTATTAACAATTCCTCTTTTCTTTGACCAACTGATGATATTGTACCTCCCAATATATGAAAATAGCCTTTATATATATTGGAGTTTTCAATAGACCATTGGTCAGCTATATCCTCAACAACACAAATCTTATTAAATTTTTCTTTTATATTTTCACAATTAACACATCCGTGCTGGATTGATTTAAGTGATCCACACGACTTACATCTCACAACATTTTTATAAACTTGAGCTAAAGTATTAACCATTGGTTTAACTAGTTCATCTCTATTGTTAATTAATTTTAAAACAATTCTTTTGGCAGATTTTGGTCCCAGCCCAGGTAGTTTAGAAACCAATTTAACTAAATCATTAATCTCGTTAATTGTTTGCATTTTTCAAAGAGGCCATTTGAAACCTGGAATTCCCAAACCTCCTGTGGCCTTAGAAATTTCCTCATTAGTTTTTGTTTTAAGTTGAGCCTTAGCATTATTATGTGCAGCAACAATTAAATCCTCAACTATTGTTTTATCTTCCTTAAGAATCTCGCTTGATAATATAATTTTTTGCATTTCGCCTTCTCCGTCCAAAATCACTTTAACTGAATTAGATCCTGAAACTCCTTCAACTCTTATTTTTTTAATATTCTCTTGGCTTTCTCTCATTTTCGTCTCAAGCTCTTTTGCTTTGTCTAATATTTTATTAAAATCAGTCATCTATTCCTCTTGGTCTTTTTCTAAAATCACATTAACCAAATTTGCATCTGGAAATTTTTCTATAAAATTCTTATATAATTCTGTATCTTTTTCTTTTTTTATAAGCTCAGTTTTAATATTTTTTTCTTTATCTTTAATTGACATTTCGCCTTTTACTTTACTAAAAGAAATAATCCATCTTTGACCTGTCCACTCAAAAAGTTTAAAAGATAAATCTTTTACAAAGTTTTTGTCAAGATTATCATTAAAAGAAATTTCAATCCTATTTTTTTCGAAACTTACAAGATTCACATTTTTTTCCAGCTCATACTTAAGTTTAATT
>MDTA01162487.1_pt1 | contig 15941 bp, 13 predicted proteins | sample 811151 | NCBI WGS metagenome assembly MDTA01 (sample SAMN05326648, study PRJNA326480) | marine metagenome | isolation source: seawater | place: Indian Ocean: South | collected 2010 | reverse complement strand
CTTCGAATTACTGGCTGTAAATCTTTTACATTATTAAATAATCTACTTGACATATCTTGCTCGTGAATTTTCATCCAGTTAATATTACCTTTCAAAGTATTTATTTCACCATTGTGCGCTAGTGTTCTAAAAGGTTGTGCTAAATCCCAACTAGGAAAGGTATTTGTTGAATATCTTTGATGAAAAATTGCAAATCTAGAGGTTAATTTTTCATCATTTAAGTCTGGGTAAAATTCGGCTAACATCTCGGCTAAAAACATTCCTTTGTAGACTATTGATCTAGAACTAAAGGAACAGATATAAAAATTTTTAAGTTGATTTTCCCTTGCAAGTTTTTCTATTTTTTTTCTCGTTTCAAATAAATTTCTTTCAAGATCATTGGTTTTTAAATTCTCATTTTTTTTAAAGATTACTTGAGCGATTTCAGGTCTGCTTTGTTCTGCTGTTTTTCCTAAAACTGCTGAGTTAAAAGGAACCTGTCGCCATCCATAAATTGAAAAATTTGCCTCTAAAAGAACTGACTCTATTATTTCTCTACATTTTTCCTGCTCAGAATAGTCAGTTCTAGGAAGAAAAACCATTCCTACACATATTCTTTTTGTGTCATCATACTCGTGACCAGTTGCTAAAATTTTTTCTTTGAAAAAATCTGGAGCAATTTCAATTTGGATACCTGCTCCATCTCCAGATTTTCCGTCTGCATCAACAGCTCCTCTGTGCCAAATAGATTTTAAGGCTTCAATGCCATAATCAACAATTTTTCTAGATTTTTTTCCATTCGTTGAGGCTATGATACCTACACCGCAAGCATCATGCTCCATTGTGGGATCATAGGCAAAATTTTCACTAAGAAATTTTTTATTTTTTAAATATCGACTCATTTATTAAGCTGCTTTGATAGATTTTTCTAATTTTGTTTTTAGGTATTTCTTAATTTGTTCTGCGGCGTCTCTTCCATCTCTTATAGCCCATACAACTAATGAAGCTCCTCTCACAATATCTCCGGCAGCAAAAACTCCTTCTAAATTTGTTTGCATAGTTTGAAAGTTAATTTTAATGGTGCCCCATTTTGAAACAGCTAATTCCTCCTTTTTAAACAATTTTGGTAAATTTTCAGGATCGAAGCCCAATGATTTTATTACAAGATCTGCTGGAAGTTTAAATTCAGATCCAGGTTGGATCTCAGGTTTTTTTCTTCCAGAGGAATCTGGGTCACCTAAAATCATTTTATTGATTTCAACTTCTTTAACTAATTTATCACCTAAAAACCTCCTAGGACTGCTTAGCCAAATAAAATCAACCCCTTCTTCTATTGCATTACCTACTTCTCTAGCTGATCCAGGCATGTTTTCTCTGTCTCTCCTATATAAACATTTGACAGATTTTGCTTTTTGTCTGATTGCGGTTCTAACACAGTCCATTGCGGTATCACCACCACCTATTACTATAACATTTTTTCCTTCAGCATTTAATGTACCATCATCAAATATATCTACTTGATCTCCTAAACCTTTTTTATTAGAAGCTGTTAAAAAATCCATTGCTGGAAAAATATTCTTTAAATCTTGACCAGGTATATCTATTTCTCTAGCTTTATATACGCCAGTTGATATTAAAATAGAATCATGTTTTTCTCGCAATTGATCTAGCGTTTTATTTTTCCCAACTTCAAAGTTTTGAACGAATTTAATGCCACTTTCCTTGAGAAGTTTAGTTCTTCTTTCAACAACAAATTTTTCTAGCTTAAAGTTTGGTATTCCATAAATTAATAATCCTCCAGGTCTATCATATCTATCGTATATAGTGACTTGATAACCAGATTTCCTGAGTTCTTCAGCACAAGCCATTCCAGCTGGCCCAGCTCCTATAATTCCGACAGTTTGCTTAAGCTCTCTTTTAACTTTTAACGGTTTAACCCAACCTTTTTCCCAAGCTGTATCTGTAATATGTTTTTCTATTGAACCTATTGTTACTGTCCCATGTCCCGATTGTTCTATTACACAATTACCCTCACATAACCTATCTTGAGGACATATCCTTCCACAAACTTCTGGCATATTATTTGTGCTCTGAGAAAGTTCGTATGCCTCTTGCATTCTTCCTTCGGCAGATAATTTAAGCCAATCGGGAATATTGTTACCTAACGGACAATGAATTTGACAAAATGGAACTCCGCATTGAGAACACCTGCTTGACTGCTCTTTAGCTTTTTCACTGATATATTTATCGTAAATTTCGTTAAAGTCTTTTTTTCTTTTATTTGTTTCTCTCTTTTGTGGAGTTTCTTGGTTTAGACCCACAAACTGTAACATTTCATTTTTCATAATTTATGCAAATTAAAAGAAAAGGGGGAGATTTAACAGTAAAAAAAGGTAAGTATAACTTACCTTTTTTGTTAAAAACCTAGGTTTTTTAAGTTATTTGTTGCATAGCTGCTATGCAAGTTATAAGCCATTAAAAAAACATGGTTAAATTTTAGATAATTAAAATGTCTGATCTAATAATTCTTTCGTTGATACAAGGGATTACAGAATTTTTGCCAGTAAGCTCCTCCTCTCATTTAATTATTTTTTCAAACTTATTAAAATTTCAAGATCAGAGTCTTTCAATAGATATAAGTTTGCACATAGGTTCTTTCATTGCTGTATTAGTATTTTTTCGGAATGAGATTTTAAATTTTACAAAAAACAAAATATTATTTTTTAAAATCATAGTTGGTTCACTTCCAGTTATTTTAATAGGATATTTGCTAATTAAATTAGAATTAATAAACCATTTAAGGAATATTAAAGTAATAGGTTGGACAACATTAATATTCGGTTTATTACTTTTTTGGGGTGATCGATTTAGTACAGTAAAGAAATTAGACAACGATCTTAATTTTAAATCAATATTATTTATAGGTTTTATGCAAGTTTTAGCTTTAATTCCAGGAACTAGTAGATCTGGTATTTCATTAACATCTGCAAGATTTTTAAAATTTAATAGAGTGGACTCAGCAAAGATTTCGTTTTTGTTGTCAATTCCGACACTTGGTGCAGTGAGCGTATTTGGAATAGGAAGTCTTATAATTGATAAAAATTTTGATTTGTCTTTTTTAAATCTTACGGCAATAATTTTATCATTTACTTTTTCATTTGTTACTATTAAGTTTTTCTTAGAATTTTTAAAGAAATTTAGTTTAAAAACTTTTGTTGTCTATAGATTATTCCTTGGAACTTTAATTTTAATTTTAGCTTACTTATAAAATCACTGCTAAGAAAAAAAGTATAATCAATACTATTATAAAAAAAATAATTACTGCTTTTTGCAAAGGTAAATTTGAAATAAATTTCATTTTTTTAAATTTAATAGATTTTTTTCAATAAAACAATAGATTAAGGTAAACAGATATTTAGATTGAAGTTCTTTTATTTTAAATTTTGCTTTTCCTTTTTTTCTACCATACCAATTAATTGGAATTATTTCGTAGGAATAATTTCTAGATATAATTTTCAGTGGAATTTCTAAAAAAATATTAAAACTTTCTGAAACTAATGGCATAATATCTTTTAATGCCTGTTTTTTATATATTTTAAAAGCATTTGTATAATCATTATATTTGTTCCAGAATAAGAGACTTACGATTAAATTAAATATTCTATTTAAAATTAATTTTTGGATCGGGTAATCTAAAACTTGAGAATTTTTCATAAACCTTGATCCGAGAACTGCATCGATTTTTTTATTTTCCATAATTTCATTATACTTTAACAAGTCTTTTGCATCGTCTGATAAATCTGCCATCATTATAGATATTTTATCTCCAGTTGATTTTTCTATTCCTAAATTTATTGCGCCTCCTAGACCTTTATTAATATTGTTATATACTTTAAATGACTTTTCCTTCTCAAAAAGCTGCTTTGCTCTCTCATAAGTATTGTCTTCGCTAAAATCATTTATGATTAAAACCTCAAAATCTAATTTGATTAGATTTTTATTGAAATAACTTAAAATATCCTCAAGATTTTCACTCTCGTTCCTAGCTGGTATTATAATCGATAACATAACTTTGTTTATTTTTTAGTATTAGTAGGATATTTGTTTAACTATGAAAATACTTATTACAGGTGGTTGTGGGTTTGTGGGTTCAAATATTGCCATTTTTATGAAAAAAAAATTAAAAAAGGCGAAAATTTATAGTCTAGACAATCTTTTTAGAAAAGGATCAGAAATAAATCTAAAAAGATTGAATAAGTATGGAATTAAAAATTATAAAATTGATATTAGTAATCACAAAAAAATTAGTAAACTAAAAAAATTTAATTTAATAATCGATTGTTGTGCTGAGCCAGCAATTGAAGCTTCAAAGAAAGATCCAGACCGGGTTTTTAAAACTAACCTTATTGGAACGTTTAATATTTTAAAGAAATGCACAGCAGATAAATCAAATATTATATTTTTATCATCAAGTAGAGTCTATTCAATCTCTGCTTTAAATAAATTAGTAAAAAGCAAGAATTTAAGTTCCCCAATTTTGAAAAAGAAAATTATAAATGAAAAATTTGAAACTTCTTTGGCAAGCTCTTTGTATGGATACACAAAACTTTCTTCTGAGAAATTAATTAGAGAATTCTCTTATACAAATAAAATGAATTATATAATCAATAGATTTGGTGTAATTGCTGGTCCATGGCAATTCGGAAAACAAGATCAAGGATTTGTTCCATTGTGGATCGCTAGACATATATTCAAAAAAAAACTTTCTTACATTGGATTTGGTGGTCATGGTAATCAAATAAGAGATATAATTCATATAGAAGATGTTTGTAAATTGATTTACTTACAGGTATTACAATTTAGAAAAAAATTTAATAACACATTCAATGTTGGTGGGGGTAACAAAAATTCATTATCTCTAAGAGAATTAACTGAAAAATGTCAAAAATTAACTAATAATTTTCTAAGAATTGGCAAACAGAAAAAAACTTCTATATTTGATATTCCAATTTATATTACAGATAATAAAAAAATCATGAAGCACTATAATTGGAAGCCCTTAAAATCGGTGGACGAAATTCTAAAAGATATTTATGAATGGATAATCATTAATAAAAAAGTATGGAAATATTTTAAATGAGTTTAGCTTTGATTACAGGCTCTTGTGGGTTAGTAGGTTCGGAGTCTGCCGTTTTTTTTGAAAAAAAAGGGTTTGATGTAATTGGTCTAGATAATAATTCAAGAAAATTTTTTTTTGGAAAAGATGGTGATGTTACTTGGATAAAAAATAAATTAAAAAGATCCTTGAAAAATTATACTCATTATAACACTGATATTCGTAATTATATTGCTTTAGAAAAAATTTTTAAAAAGTATAAAAAGAATATTAAAGTAATTATTCACGCAGCTGCTCAACCATCTCACGATTGGGCGAAAGACAAGGCTTTTGTAGATTTTGATATTAATGCTAAGGGCACATTGAACCTGCTAGAATTAACAAAATTATATTGTCCTTCAGCTCCTTTTATTTTTATGTCTACGAATAAAGTTTATGGAGATAATCCAAATTTTTTACCTCTTGTTGAAAAAAAATATAGATGGGAAATAAAAAATAACCATAAGTATAAATCTGGAATTGATGAAACAATGAGTATTGATAATTGTACGCATAGCTTTTTTGGAGCATCAAAAACTTATGCAGATTTAATCGTGCAAGAATATGGAAAAAATGTTGGACTTAAAACCTCTTGTTTTAGAGCAGGATGCATAACTGGACCTAATCATTCGGGTGCCAAGCTTCATGGTTTTTTGTCTTACCTCGTAAGAATTTCTTTGCAATCAAGAAAATACTCTTTAATTGGATACAAAGGTAAACAAGTCAGAGATAATATTCATAGTAACGATTTGGTTGAGTGCTTTTGGGAATTTTATAAAAAACCTTGTTCGGGAGAAGTATTTAACACTGGTGGGGGAAGATTTTCTAATTGTTCAATTATAGAAGCTTTAAATATCGTTGAAAATTTTACAGGAGTTAAAATTAAGAAAAAAATTATAAAACAGAATAGAATTGGAGATCATATTTGGTACGTTTCAAGTATGAGAAAATTTAGAAAGTTTTACCCGAATTGGAAGCAAAAATTTTCAACTAATAAAATAATTAAAGAATTAGTTGATCAGTTTTCTGCTTAAAAATTTTAGAGCTTCAATTGATAAAAATATCTGAACAGGAAGAAGAATCAAGCTATATCTTGGTAGTATGAAAAATAGTGAGAACAAGAATATATTTAAAAAATAATATAAACTTAAAAATTGAAAAAAACTTTTTTCTTTTAAAAGTATTATTCCACCAATTAAACTAAATATTGAAAGAAATATTTTAGGTAATAAATGACTTAGATTATAGTAATTAGGATATGTTGAGTTAATATCAAAAAAAATAAATGAAAGAACCTTATAAAAATATAATATTAAATACTTAATAGGATCTGATTTAATATAATTTAATGCCTCTTCTTTATAAAAATTATCTAAATTGATTTCGTAAAAATTATTAGTTTCGATTTTGAAACTTTTTTTTGACTCTACTTTTCGTAAATTTACATACCCTTCAACTTTAGTCTCAGGATTATTCCCTTTTAACAGATTATAGCCAAATGATTTTGTTAATAAAAAATATTTATCAAAGTTTTCATAATTTCTTTTTAAATATGGACTTATAGCTATTAAAGATATGATTAAAGAAATTACCAAAGATTTCGGTTTTATATTTAGGTAAATAAAAAAATAAACTAAAGTAAAAAAATAAAATACAATAAATTCTCCCCTTACCAATACTAATAATCCAGAAAATATTGAAAATAATATTAAATAAATGTTATTTTTTTTTTTGTAGTAATTAAGAACGAAAAAAAAGTAATATACCAATAAAAAAAGTTGCAACGAAATAGATGAAATTTGCACCGAAGAATAAACATTTAAAGGAAAAAGCGAAAAAATTAAAGTTGCAATAAAAGTAATCTTTTTATTATAAAAGTTTTTTAAAATTTCAAAAAATACAAAAACTGTAATCAAGCTTAGGAAAATTTGTACTAAAATAATTACTTTTACATAGCTGAAAGTTTCAAAAGATATTAATTTAATAAAATAAATAAAATAAGCATAAAGAGGGGGCATAAAAACTGATGGCAATACGGTTTCCCCTGGATCGGCTAACTTAGGAATTATATTTAAATCGCTGGTAATTACATGATAACCTAGCGTCCCAGAAAGTTCTAAATTGTGAACGAGTATAGCCCACTCATTTACTAAGGTATTGTCTGAAAAATATAATCCAGCAAATAACCTTGAAGCAAGACTTAGAATTAAAATAATATAAATGTTTTGTATAAAGTTTATCTTTGTCATGTATGGTGCGCCTGCTAGGATTTGAACCCAGAACCTCCTGGTCCGTAGCCAAGCGCTCTATCCAGTTGAGCTACAGGCGCATTAAAAATTAGTAAAATCATTAATATATCTAATATTAATTCCTAATGTTATAATTTAATAGTATAGATGTCTTAAATATAATTGCAAAAAAAAACTATGTTAGTTAGTTTCGGAAAAAATTACAGCAAAGATAATTTTATTAATCTGCTTTTTGCAATTATTCCTTTAAGTTTTATAGCAGGAAATCTTGTAATAAATTTAAATATTCTCGCAATACTTTTATTTTCCCTCATTTTTTATGGAATTAATATTTTCAAAATTAGACTTAATTTAATAGACAAATTAATAGTCTTATTTTTTATATTTTTACTTTATACAAGCATCTATAACAATATAGTTATTTATATTACTGAGGACTGGCCTAAAAATTTCGCTGTAACAAAAAAAGCATTTTTGTTCTTAAGGTACTTAGCACTATATTTTATAATTAGATTTTTAGTAAAAGAGAAAATATTTAACTTTAAACTTTTTTTTATTTCAAGCACATTTTTTTGCATTTTTGTAAGTCTTGATCTATTTTATCAATTTATTTTTGGAGAAGACATTTTTGGATTTGAGGGTAGCGGTAGAAAATTAGGCGGCCCGTTTGGGAATGAATTAATAGCTGGTGGATATATACAAAGATTTTCAATTTTTGCCTTTTTCCTATCATCTTTATATTTTTTTAAAAATAAAAAAAATTTTAAATATGTTTCTATTTTTCTATTCCTGATTTTTTTTTCAGCAATAATAATTTCTGGAAATAGAATGCCTTTAATACTTTATACATTTTTAATATTTTTAATTCTATTGTTAGAAAAAAATCTTAGAAAATATTTCATTATTTTTTTAGCAACATCCACAATTATTTTTTTATTACTATTTAATTTCAATATTAAGATTAAAGAAAATTTTATAAATTTTTATCATCAAGTAGCTAAGATCTCGACCGTATTCGCTGAACAAAAAGTAAATAAAACAGAAATGCCGCCATATTACAAAGAGTTCAGTACTTTTTACGAAACTTGGAAAATTAATAAATATATTGGCGGAGGCTTAAAAGGTTTTAGGTATTATTGCCATAAGAGAGAAAATATTGAAAAAAATTCAAAATTTATATGCAACATGCACCCACATAATTATTACTTTGAAATCTTAGCTGAAACAGGCTTAATAGGTTTTTTTATTACTTCATCAATTTTTTTAATATTTTTATATATTACTTTTTTTAAAAAATATTTCTCAAAATCATTTCTAAACTCAAATCATATTATTACTCCTTTTATGTTTCTTTCAATGATAGAGCTATTTCCTCTAAAAAGTACGGGTAGTTTTTTTACTACCGGTAATGCCACCTATATTTTTTTAGTAATTGCATTTTCAGTAGCTTTAGCAAGAAAAAAAAATTGAAAGATATCTTTAAACGTATTACTTTATAATCCATGGAAAAAAATGAAATTATTATAAGTTCAGCGCTGAGAACAGCAGTCGGTTCTTTAGGTAAATCTCTTAAAAATGTACCTGCTGATACTTTAGGATCTACAGTTATTTCCGAGTCAATTAAGAAAAACAAAATAAATGTAAATGATATTGATGAAGTTATAATGGGACAAGTTTTAACCAGTAACACTGGTCAAAATCCTGCTCGTCAGGCAGCAATAAGATCTGGAATTCCAAAAGAAAAACCAGCTTTTATTGTTAATCAAGTTTGCGGGTCAGGTTTAAGATCAGTTATATCAGGTTTCCAAAGTATAAAAACAGGTGACTCTAATTTAGTAATTGCTGGCGGACAAGAAAATATGTCTTTAGCTCCACACGCAATTCATTTGAGAGAAGGAAAAAAATTAGGTGATGTTGAAATGACCGATACTATGATTAAAGATGGTTTATGGGATGCTTTTCATGGATACCACATGGGCGTTACAGCTGAAAATGTTGCAACTAAATTTCAAGTCACAAGAGAAGATCAGGATAAGTTTGCGTTAAATTCCCAAGAAAAAGCCTTAAGAGCTCAAAAAGAAAACAAATTTGAAAACGAAATTGTGAACTTTAAAATAAAATCAAAAAAATCTGAAACTGATTTTAAGAAAGATGAACATCCAAGAGAAGGAATTAATATGGAGTCATTATCGAGACTTAAGCCAGTTTTTAAAAAAGATGGAACTGTAACAGCCGGTAACTCATCAGGAATAAATGATGGTGCTGCCGCTGTAACTTTAATGTCAAGAGAGTTAGCAAAAAGAAACGGCGTAGAAAAACTTGTTTCTGTGAAATCATGGGCAAGTTGTGGCGTTGAGCCTTCAGTTATGGGAACTGGTCCAATACCAGCTTCAAAAAAAGCTTTAGACTTAGCAGGATGGAAAGTAAATGACGTTGATTTATTTGAAATTAATGAAGCATTTGCAGCTCAAAGTATTGCGGTAGCGAGAACTCTCTCAATTCCGGAAGAAAAATTAAATGTTAATGGTGGTGCTATAGCTTTAGGACATCCTATTGGTGCCTCAGGAACTAGAATACTTGTTACACTAATTCACGAAATGATAAAAAGAGATGTAAAAAAAGGATTAGCATCTTTGTGTATTGGTGGTGGTATGGGTATCGCAATGTGTGTAGAAAGATAATGGAAATTTCAAAGCCATATAAAGGAAAAGGGAAAAGAAAATTAAAAAAAATGCCTTTTACTGTAAAAGGTTACCTTTATTATTATTTATTTTTTTGGGTCGTTATAATTTTAATTTATTTTTCTCATAATTAGTTTTATCAACATTTTTTTGATAATGATTATCATTCAAAATAGAATCGTCCATTTTTAGTGATAATGATTTTCATTAGTAATCATAATGCTTGTAATTAATTTTTATGAGATTAATTTTTAAGTATGAAAACTTATAATTGTAAAAAATGCGGACTAACCATTTCAGCCTCGTGTTCTAAATGCGATAGAATAATTGATGTGAAAATATCTGGAGATGGTTGTTTAGTTAAAGAAAACAAATGCTTTGATTGCACTAATGTGCCAATTATCAAAGATGTTTGTCTAGAGCAAAAAACAGCTTAATTTTATCTAAGCAGGTACTTTTTAAGTAAGATTTTTTGGACAGTTAATGTTCTGTTCTGTTTAATTTCTCTCTTTTTCAAAAATAAACCAATTAGCCATTTCATAATTGTTAATATGACTAATTTTTATTGACTAAAAATAGCGTAAAATGTGTCTAAAAATAAGCTGATTACACAATTTGCCCTACTATTTATAGTTTATTATTAGTCCTCTTTTTAATATGTTTCATCCAGAATATAATAGGAATTATGGCTCAAAATATTTCTGTACCAGATATTGGAGATTTTAAAGATGTAGAAGTAATCGAAGTTTTGGTCAAACCCGGAGATCAAGTAAAAAAGAATGATCCTATTGTTACAATTGAAAGCGATAAATCAAGTTTAGAAATCCCTTCTCCTTCTTCTGGAGAGATAAAGGCACTGAAAGTAAAAATTGGTGACAAAGTATCAGAGGGAAGTGTTTTAGCTACAATCGAAAATGGTAAAACTGCTACATCATCTCAAGTCGAAATAGTTAAGAAAGAGTTAAAGAAAGATAATCCAGCAACAAATGGAAATTTTAATCCTGTAAAAAAAGTAAAAAAAGTTTTTGCTGAACCTGCTGCAAAAGATGATATTGATCCAATAGAAACTGACGAATGGATCGAGTCACTAAATTCTGTTATTGAGAACGATGGTGCGCCTCGAGCAAGTTATTTGTTAAACAAAGTAATCGATCAAGCTTATAAATCTGGATTAGTGCTTCCTGATACAAGAACCACTCCCTACATAAATACAATTCCTCCAGAGATTGAGGTTAAGTCTCCTGGAGATCAAAATATTGAAAAAAAAATTCGCGCTTATATTAGATGGAATGCTGCAGCAATGGTTGTGAAAGCTAATAAAAAAAGCTCTGAATTAGGGGGGCACATTGGTACTTTTGCATCGGCTGCAACCCTTTATGATGTTGGTATGAATCATTTCTGGAGAGCAAAAAATAATAAATTTGGTGGAGATCTAATTTACTTTCAAGGTCATTCTGCTCCAGGAATGTATGCTCGAGCTTTTTTAGAAGGTCGATTAACCACAAAACAATTAGATGGTTTTAGACAAGAGGTTTCAGAAGGAGGATTATCATCTTATCCGCATCCTTGGTTGATGCCTAATTTCTGGCAATTTCCGACTGTCTCAATGGGTCTGGGACCAATTATGGCAATATATCAAGCACGTTTCTTAAAATATTTAATTAATAGAGGTTTAGTTAAAGATGAAGGAAGAAAAGTTTGGGTTTTCTTAGGCGATGGTGAAATGGATGAGCCAGAGTCACTTGGCGCAATAGGTTTAGCAGCAAGAGAAAAATTAGATAATTTAATTTTTGTTATCAATTGTAACCTTCAAAGATTAGATGGGCCTGTGAGAGGAAATGGTAAAATTATTCAAGAATTAGAGGGAAGTTTTAGGGGAACAGGTTGGAATGTAATTAAAGTTATTTGGGGATCTTATTGGGATCAGTTGTTAGCAAAGGACAAAACTGGATTACTTGTTAAAAGAATGAATGAATGTGTTGATGGAGAATATCAAGCGTTTAAAGCTAAAGGAGGATCTTATGTAAGAGATAAATTTTTTGGTAAATATGATGAGTTAAAAGAGTTGGTTTCAACGATGACAGATAAAGATATTTGGAAATTAAATAGAGGTGGTCACGATCCTCACAAAGTTTATGCTGCGTACCACTCTGCTATGCAACATGAAGGTTCTCCTACCGTTATTTTGGCAAAAACAATAAAAGGTTATGGAATGGGTAAATCTGGTGAGAGTATAAACACAACACATCAACAAAAGAAGCTAGATGAAAAAGATTTACTTTACTACAGAGATAGATTTGGTGTCCCACTAACAGATAAACAAGTTAAAAATATAGAGTATTATAAGCCAAGTGAAAATTCAGAGGAGATCAAGTACCTGAAAGACAAAAGATTAAAGCTTGGTGGTTTTATTCCTGAAAGATCAACCTTTGCTAAAGCAATCAAAACCCCTCCTAAAGATATTTTTGACTCTTTTATGAAATCCACTGGAGACAAAGAGATGTCGACTACTATGACTCTTGTTAGGATGTTAACGGCATTACTTCGAGATAAAAATTTATCTCCTAGGTTAGTTCCGATTATACCCGATGAGGCTAGAACTTTTGGAATGGAAGGTTTTTTTCAAAAAATTGGAATATATGCCCATGAGGGACAGAAATACGAACCGGTAGATTCTGAACAGTTAAGTTCATATAGAGAGGATAAAAGCGGCCAAGTATTAGAAGAAGGCATTACCGAGTCTGGAGCAATGTCTTCGTGGATAGCTGCTGGGACATCTTACACTAATCATGATTTAGAAATGATACCAATTTATATTTTTTATTCGATGTTTGGCTTTCAAAGGGTTGGTGACTTAGCCTGGGCTGCAGGAGATTCTCAAGCTCGGGGATTTTTAATAGGTGCAACAGCAGGAAGAACTACTTTAGCTGGGGAAGGACTTCAACATCAGGATGGTCACAGTCACTTATTAGCCTCTAATATTCCAAATTGTGTAAGTTATGATCCAACATTTGCATATGAATTAGCAACAATATTCAGGGACGGACTAAGAAGGATGCACGAAAAAAAAGAGAATATTTTTTATTACATAACAGCAATGAATGAAAATTATCCCCACCCCGAAAAGCCTAAAGGTTGTGACGAAGGCATTATAAAAGGGATGTACTTATTTAAAGAATTTAATAAAAAAGGTAAGACTAAAGTCCAACTTTTAGGTTCAGGAACAATATTAAGAGAAATAATTTCTGCAGCAAAAATTTTATCGGATGATTATGGTGTAGACTCGGATGTTTGGAGTGTTACTAGTTTTAATGAGTTAAGAAGAGATGGTATGGAAATTGAAAGGTGGAATCTTTTAAATCCAGATGAAAAAAAGAAAAAATCTTATGTACAAAAAAGTTTAGAGAAAAGAGATGGGCCTATTATTGCTGCTTCAGATTATACTCGATCTTTCTCTGATCAGATAAGACCTTATACTGAAAAATCATTTTATTCGTTAGGAACTGATGGTTATGGAAGAAGTGATACAAGAAAAAATTTAAGAAGGTTTTTTGAAGTAGATAAAGAACATATAGTTGCATATACATTAAGTGCTTTAGTAAAAGAGCAATTGATAGAGACTAAACAAGCTGAAAAGGCTATAAAGAAATATAAAATTAATAAAGAAAAAGATTTTCCTTCTAACTTGTAACTATGGCTAATCAAAAAATTTTAGTTCCTGACATGGGTGATTTCAAAGATGTAGAAATTATTGAAGTTTTAGTTAAAGAAGGTCAACAAATCAAAAAAAACGAATCTTTGATTACTTTAGAAAGTGATAAATCTAGTGTTGAGGTACCTTCCACACATCAGGGAATTATAGAAAAGATTATAGTAAAGATAGGTGACAAAGTTAACAAAGGAGACCTAATTCTTAGTTTGAAGACCGAAGGGGATGTTAAAGAGAAAGAAGTAACAATTATTAATAAAGAAAAAGAAATAGAAATTAAAAATCAAAAATCAAAACAAAAAGAAATAGTAACCTCTATGCCTACTTTTAAAAGCGGAACAAAGTCAGCGAGTCCAAAAGTAAGAAAGTTTGCTAGAGAACTAGGAGCTAATGTAATTGAAATACAAGGAACGCAAAGAGGAGGACGAGTATCAGAAGAAGATGTAAAAAATTTTGTTAGATCACAGGTAACAGTTAATGAAGGTAAAATAGAGAAGAAAGTTCAAAAAGAGGAGTTTCCTCACGAAGTTTTTGGGGAAATTGAATTAAAAGATATTCCAAGAGTAAAAAGATTGTCTGGCCCTCAATTAGTTAGATCGTGGACCGAAATACCACATGTAACTCAGCATGAAGAAATTGATATTACAGAAATGGAACAATTTAGATCTTCATTATACGACTATTTCTCTGGTGAAATGATTAAAGTAACGCCTCTTGCATTTATTGCAAAAGCTTTGGTGAGCGCACTTAAACAATTTCCAAATTTTAATGCCTCAATAGATCCAATTCATAATAAAATTATATACAAGAAATATTTCCACTTAGGTTTTGCGGTGGATACCTCTCATGGTTTGATGGTGCCCAAAATAAGAGATGTAGATCAAATGGATATTAAAGAAATTGCCGAAGCTTTAAAAACAACGAGTAAACTATGTAGAGAGTTAAAAATAGATAAGAAAGAATTTTTTGGAGGCTCTATGACAATATCAAGTTTAGGTGGAATAGGAGGAACTTTTTTTACACCAATAATAAATCCTCCAGAAGTAGCAATTTTAGGAGTTGGAAAAAGTTTTGATAGACTAGTAAAAATAAAAGAAAAAATTATTGCTAGAAAGATTTTACCTATTTCACTATCTTATGACCATAGAATTATAGATGGTGCTGAAGGAGCAAGATTCTGTGTTTACTTAAAAGAATGTCTAGGAAAAGATTTTGCATTCAAGCTTGCTGTTTAATTTAAATTACAATATTAAAAATCATGAATAAAAAAATTATTTCGATTAGCTGCGCTATTGCTTGTTCTTTTTTATGGGGAACGGCCTTTATAGCTCAAGATACAGGAATGGATTACATAGGTCCCTGGACCTTTTCAGCTGCGAGATTGTTTATGGGATTTATTGCTTTATTGCCATTTTTTTTTATATTTGAATATAAAAAAGTATTAAAATTAAGATTAAAATTTAAAGTTATTTTAATTTATATTACCTTATTGGGTTTTCTTTTAGCTGGCGGTAACATATTTCAACAAATTTCATTATTATATACTGACGTTGCAAATTCAGCTGTCTTTACTGTTTTATATGTCGTTATAGTGCCAGTTATAGCATATTTCCTTTTTTCAAAAAAAATCCATAAATCTGTTTGGCCTTCAGTTTTAATGTGTTTAATCGGTGGTTTGTTTTTAAGTGAGCTTGATAATTTACGAGTAAGATTTGGTGACTCGCTAGTTGTAATCGGTTCTTTTTTTTGGGCATTTCATATTGTTTTTACCTCAAAGTTTTTAAAAATATTTGATTTTCCAATCACTATAGCTACCTTTCAGTGCCTGATTGCAGCGTTGATATCTTTTTTACCTGCTTTTGCACTTGAGTACGTTTCTTTCAAAGTTTTATCATTAGAGGCAGCTGAAATAATTTATGCAGGTGTCTTGTCTAGTGGAGTAGCTTTCATGTTCCAAATAATAGCTCTACAAAATTTATCCCCTGCTCCAGCTGCGATTATATTTTCATTAGAAGGGGTATTTGCGTCTGTGGCTGCTTGGATTTTGCTTGACCAATATTTGAATGAATTTAAAATATTTGGAATAATAATAATTTTATCTGCTGTTATTTTCTCTCAACTAGCTCCAATTTATGGTAAAAAATATTATGGACGAAACTAAAAAAGGT
>MDTA01160889.1_pt1 | contig 15942 bp, 2 predicted proteins | sample 811151 | NCBI WGS metagenome assembly MDTA01 (sample SAMN05326648, study PRJNA326480) | marine metagenome | isolation source: seawater | place: Indian Ocean: South | collected 2010 | reverse complement strand
ATAGTGTCTACACTCAATGTACCAGAAATGTTTACACCGTCATTAATTTGTATTGCACTTGAATCATCAGCCGCCATTGTTGTTACTCTTAATTCATCACCAATTGTAACACCTGCGGAATCATCTGAACTTATTGTAGATCCTACAAGTCTTATACCACCACCAATAACAACTCCACCTGTACCAGAAGGATTAATATTTAGATCATCATTTGATCTACGTCCTGTGATGTTATTGCCTATAATGGATATACCATCAGTGTAAAATGTGCTTAATGTAACTGTGTCAACATATGCATTTGAAAACGTTGTTCCTGATGCACCTAAATTGTAAGTGCTACCTGCACTAGGTAAAACAGTTTGCGAAGTTATTGAACCACTGAATGTTGTGGCACCCATTGTACTTGTACCTGAACTTGTGATATTTCCACTTAAATTTCCTGTAACATCACCAGTAACGTCTCCTGTAACTGCTCCTGTTATTGGGCCAGTAAATGCTGTTGCATTTACAGTACCTGAAACATCTAGTTTAGTTGTTGGAGTTGTTGTACCTATTCCAACTCTTGATGATGAACCATCTATGGTCATTACAGTTGTTGTTACACCGTCATCATTTACTTTGAACGTAATGTCAGTGTCTGAAGTTACGTTTGAAATAATTGCACCAGTGCTGTCTACTGTTAATGTTAAATCACTGTCACCACCAATAACTACTCCGCCATCATTTGCTACTGTGATTACTCCAGATGTTGTGTCGTTTGCGTTTGATCTCAAATAGTTTGCCGCGGCAACTCCACCTAATTGATCTGAATCTGTTGCAGTACCCTGAAATTTTATATCTGAAATATCTGTTGATAAAGTTATACCTTTTTTAATTGTTGCAAAACCTGTTATAGCAACTTTTGGTGTAAATTCATCTTCACTTATAATTGCAACTCTTACTCCGTCATTGTAGATATTTGTTATATTTTGTGTAACATCTGATGAATCTAATATACTATCAAAAGTTAATCCATTTGTTGTTCCTGTTGTACTTGGAGGACCAATTAAAACATTTGCTGAACCATCATAGAAATAAACTTGTTTTGTATCTGAATCAATCCATATATCACCTTGTGAAATTCCTGATGGTGCTGAAGATTGATATGGTGCATTACCGCCTGTGTTTGTCCAAGAAGATCCATTGTAAACTTTTAATTTACTATTTGTGCTATCCCACCAAAGTTGTCCATCAACAGGCTTTGAAGGTGCTGATGTGTTTGAAAAGTTTTCTAATAAATGTAAAAAGTTTTCTGCTATCAGTTCTCCATAACCTGCATAACCTTTTCCAATTAAACTTAAATCAGTTTGTGTGTTCACTACACCGTCGCTAACAGTATAAGAACTTGGTGTTGCTGAACTATTTGTTTTGTTTACAGTATACGCCATTTATTAATATCCTGTGCTACTTCCTGATGTAGTTCCACTTGTAGTATTTGATGTTGTTAATGCAGTCGAACTTGTTTCAGTAAATGTTGTTAATGATTGTACTCTTAAAGTATAATCAATTTGTATTAATCTGTTTAATGATTTTTGTACTGGGTGGAATACAACGTGTGTTAATAATTTATTTGTTGAACCGTTTTCTGTTCCTTCCCAACTTTTTAATCCTAATTCGTCAAACACATAATCACCATTGAAATTTGTAGTGTTATCAAATGCTGATTGTCCTGTTGGTTCACCATAATCTAAAGTACAAGTACAAACAATGTCAGTATATTTGTTACCTGCTGTATGTCTAACTTCCATTTTGTTTCTTGTAGTATCTTTGTTTGTAGTTGAATTGTCATCTATTACTTTGTAATATGTTTGATTGTATAATGTAGCATTGGTACCTGTTGAATTAGGTGTAAGGTACGTGATTACTCCTGTTGGATCAACACTTGTACCTCCATTACCGAATGCCATTTCATGTACGAAACCTGTTGTTTTATTTGCTAAAGAATTTGCCAATGCTTGTGACATATTCTCATAGTGAATTGCATTTCTTTTATCCACTAATACTTCGCCTGTTTCTGGATCAAAAATTTTAATGTGACCTTGCATCATCACACCTGATTGATCATTAGGCTTTTTATCCTCTTCTTTATGCTCGTTTTGTTTATTGTCTTGTGTCATCCTAATGTATTTATTCAGGTGCATTTGTTGGTTCTTCTGCTATGAATTTAGCCTGTACAGTAGTAGATGCTTGTAACCCTTTACCATTTGCTGGATTACCATCTGCCGCTGTGTACCACACCTGTCCTTTCTTATGTAATATTTTAATTTGTGTTCCTGATGCTGGAGGAGTACTTAAAGTAACGTTCAATTCTAGAGAATATTGGTTAATATCATCTCCATTCCAACCACAAACGAACAGTTTACTTCCATTATCGCCAAAGCAGAAACCTCTTGGTTTAGTTTCTTCATCTAATACACTAAACGACTTATTTGTATAAGATGCTGTTGAAACGTCCCAGGCAGTTTTTAATGTATATTGCTGTATTGCTGGTGCACCGGTTCCTCTTAAAACATACATTGTAGTTCCGTCTGAATCAAATTGTATTGATGATGGTTTTGTGTTTTCAGAACTAATACTAAAACTATCAACAAAGGTTGCTGTTGAAACATCAAATCCTGTTGTTAATGTATATTCATTTACATCATCACCTGTCCAACCAGTAACAAACATTTTAGTTCCGTCATTACTAAATGCTAGACCATAAGGTTGAAGTTCTTGAGACGCTACACTAAAACTTTGTGTAAAGGAAGACGTTGAAATATCAAATCCTGTAGTTAATGCATATTCATCAACCTTATCTAGTCCTTGACCTAATATAAACATTTTAGTTCCATCTGTATTAAATGATAAACTATTTGCCGAATTGTCTCCTTGCGTGGAATCCACTTCACCAACTTCAAAGGAATCTACAAAAGTTATTGTTGAAACATCAAATGCTATTGATAATGAATATTCATAAACGTCAGAGGTGCCGGCTCTACCTAACATAAACATTTTAGTTCCATCGTTGTTAAACTTCACATCTCTTACATCGCCGTCTTGAGCAGATACAGAAGGTGATGCTTGAACAAAAGTTGCTTTTTCAATATCTGTATTATCGCCGCCTACAGAATAATTTATAGTAGAACCGTCCTCGCTAGTCAACAACAATCGTTGGCCACCAATGAATATGTCTAATTGACTAGCATCGGTCGGTGCTTGTGATAGAGCAAACGCAGTCGTACTTCCATCACCTGTAAAGGTGCTAGTGTATACTGTTTCTACATAAGGTATAGTTTGAGTTCCAGACGCATCTACCACTTCTGTGCCTGAACTATGCTCCTTAATTCCTGTTCCAAGAGTTCCACGTCTTAGTTGTCCTAACGTGTCGCCTGACTTGGTAAAATATTCAATTCTTTCTTTGTCTACAAATATTACTCCAGGTATATTTTTAGCGGCGTTAGGTGCTGGTAGCACTGTGCCGTTTTTAACCTGTATAGTTGGTGAACCATCTACAACATCTTCAGCAATTTCTGTAGTTGCAGTTTTACTAATACGTTTATAGAATGTTCTATTCAACATGTCTTTGAAAATTCTAAATCCTGTTGCTCCAATTGCTGAATCTATAGCAAAATACATTACATCTAATCTATCAGATGATGTAATTGCTTTACCTAATACTGTAAGTGTATTGCCAGATACTGTAAAATCTATATCTGGATTTAATTGTACACCATTTAACCATGCAAAAGTATATTTGCTGTTTAATGAATTAAATCTTAATTTAAATATGCTTGTTGTTCTACCTTCTAACACTTCTCTACGTAATTTCATACCTAATGCATTATTAAAAGTAGTAACATTTATAACATCTCCATGTGATAGAGAATATCCATCAGTGCTTATCTGTGATGTTTGTAATATAAAGTCTGTTCCTTCAACTGTATAATGATTATCAACTAATGTTTCTATAGCAATTACATCTGTTGATGTAGGTACATGACTTGCTTGAAACACTACATTGTTATTTCCAGTGTCTACTGTGTAGTGTGTGTTTAAATCTTTTTTAGTTCCATTTACATATACATTTACTTGGTCTGCAGATGAAATTGTTTTTGATGGATCTACTGTAGAATCATCTCCTAAGCCTGATGAAACAACACCATAAGTGTATGTGCTTCCGTCACCTAAATAATAAGTGTTGTCTGGTCCACGTAACATTTTTCCGCCAATTTCAATCATAGTTAAACCAGAATATGGTCCTACTGCTCCTGGTGGATATGTCATAGTATATCTTGTATGAGCAGAATTATATGTTATTAATTCATTTCTAATATTTGCATGACTTCTAGTTGATGTTGATGACTTGTTAAATCCTGCAATTTGTATTAATTTGTCTGCCGCTGGAGCAGAATTAAATGTAACTGTAATTGTATTTGCAGTTGTAGATGTTGAATATGCAACTGTAGGAACACCTTCAATTGTTACATACATATCAGAAGAAGTTGAATCTAAATTAAACTCTCCTCTTGTAGATGTTGTAAATGTTGTAGTTGATCCATCACCTGTGTATTGATCTAATACTCTGTAATTTTCACCTGATACTGCAAATGTTCTTATTGAAATTACTTTACCTAAACCAGGAGCAGATGTAAATGTTAATGTTTTGTTAGCAACATTTACAGTATAATCTGTTGTTAATCTTTTTACTGTACCATTTATTGCAACAGTAACTGATGCTAATGTTCCAGGATATTCACCAATACTATATGTTGTAGTAGCATCGTCACCGTGATATTTTTTCTCTGTAATAAACGGTACACCAGATTCTGGTGATGTATAAACTTTTATATCTAAAGTATCAAATATTTGGCCAGGCACTGCTTCTTCAGGAGCATAACTTGTATCTGGAGTAACAAAACCATCACCGTCTGTAAGAATATCACTAGCGGCAGTTCCTAATGCTGTATTAAACAATCCACCTCTAAGAATAGAATCAAGTGTTCTATCATCTGATGGAGTTAATACTCCGTCGTCGTCAATTGGAATAAACTCAACTAATGCATTTTCTTCAGGTGTTGTAGATAATGTAACTGATGTTGTTGATCCATCACCTTTAAATATATCTGCTATTTTTGATCTTGAACTGTCTGTACGAGTTATGTAAACTTGATAAACTTCTGTACTTGCAGGTGCAGTAGTAAATGTGTATGTGTTTGTTGATCCATCTGCAACAAAGGCTTTTACTTGTGATGCACCATAATTGTCCCATGGGTAATCGTACCAATTAGAATTATCCCAACCTTGTTCTTGTGTAAACAATAATCCTGTAACCATTGTACCACCGTAGTCAACGCCTGACATTACTTGTGATAATTCATTTCCAGGCATACCTGATGTTGGTGCATAAAAACCTGCTGTTCTATCTGATGCAGTTAGTCCTGTTTCATCTCCATACACTTTGTATACATTACCTTCATTATCATCAAATTTTGTAGTTGACGTAAATGCATCTGTGGCTTTATATAATTCATTGTTATATCTTATTAACTGTCCATAAGCATAAGCAGTACTTGCCGCCCAATCCACAACAGAGTGTGTTGATTTTATTCTATCAAATTTAATTGTTGTATCAAAATCTCTAACTAGGTCATTGTTTAAGTTAGCATATACTATAGCAATATCACTTGGTGTTGTACCATCATTCTTACCACCTGTTAAAACTACTGTTGGTGTTGATGTATAATTTCTACCATGTCCTGTTAATGTAATTTTAGAAACAGCACCATTTACAACTGTTGCTGTGGCTGTAGCCGCTGACGTGTCTGGAGTATCATACATTTTATATGTTGTTGACCGTGTGCTTTGTCCTGTATTAACTGTACCATCTGGCATCCAGAATGTACTACCAGGATATTCATCAAAACTATATTCTGTTGCGGCACCATCTCCGCTGTTATTTTGTGTATCCCAAATTTCTGCTTGTTTCTGACTTGTAAACAAAGGATAATAGTAGCCATAAGTTCCTGAAGTTGAACCTCTATTACTTGTACCTTGTATTTGGAATGGTCCTGTTGAACTTGTTGTACCGCCTAATACTGTTACAGTTGGTGCTTTTTGATATCCTGAACCACCATAACTTACTGTAAACGAACTAACATATTTTTTATGAAAGTCATTCCACATCTGCCATGGGTATTCTGTTAGTTTACCACTATCACTAATAACATTTAAACTTCTAATTTTACTTTTTTCTGTGTCATAAAAAGGAGGATTGTCAAAGTCTGTATATATTCCATCTTGAGTATCTGTACCTTCATAGCCTAATTTGTACTCTCTAATTTTAGTATGGAATGGTTTAACTTCGTTAATGTAACTTTCAATCCAACTGTCTGTTCCTGATGTATAATTTTTACGTTGATCTAATTTTCTAACAGTGTTTGTTATATTTAAAAACGAAGTTTTAAATAACCAATCCACATGTGTTTGTTCTGCTAAAACTTTTCTTAGACCTATAAAAAATAAATTGTTGTATTCAACTGATAAATTGTTTATGAACAAATCATCTCTTAATGCTGTTAATATATTTCTTGTTTCAACTGTAGGTTCTTGGTCAAAAAAGTTATCATCAAATGTATCTCCGCCAGCAAATCCTGTTGCGTCTTGAGAGTAATCATACAATTTTGTGCTTAATTTTATTGTTCCGTTTTCAGTAGCAACATTTTCCCATCCTTCGGTAGTCTTCATGTATAGTTTCCAACCACCTGTATCTGCTGATGTAACTTTAACATGTTTGTTAATATCTAAATCTAAAGAATCTAATTCGTATTCGTATTTTACTTGTGCATCTATGGCTGTATTTTCATCATGTACCATATCGCCATCAGTTTTATACCAGTCTATGTAACTCCAATAACTGCTTGTGTTGTATCCTTGTAATTTTGTTCTTGAAAATTCTGTGCCATCCCAAGTGTAAATTGCCCAAAAATTATCAGCATTTTCGTCTGCTTTAACCAAATACTTCACAGTACCTGATAAGTCTGCTGTGTTAATATAAGTCAATTCAGCATAGGTATCTACAGTTGCATCATATTCAAGACTAGTAGATGTAGGTTCTGGATCTTCTTTGTTTAAATTATCTAATGCTATTGTTCCAGATAATTGATGTTTTTTCAAAACACTATTTGCATAATCTATTACTTCTTTTAATGCATCATATCTATCTACATACCAACTTTGTCTCGGTCTTATATTATTCCCATATTTTTCAGTAATAGGCAGTGTAAGGTCTGGTACAGGATCACCTACAGTATTTTTTCCAACCAAACTATCCCACCATCTTTGTTCTATTTGTGTAGTTGGTCTATTAGAAGCATCTCCTTCTCTAATTAATTTCCATACTGAATGTGCTGATCCGTCAACATTGTTTGTTCTAATGTCAACATTTAATACAATATCCGAATTTGATAAGTTTCTTACATTACTTACAATCATTTTATTAGTATCTGTAGGAGCAAAATATTTGTGTCCAAGTCCTATTGGATTTGCAATTAAGTTTGCCACAAACGAAGTTGTGTTTTGTCTTAGTACCACACTATTTGTTGGAACTGATGTTGCACCTCTTACCCAATAGTAATAATAACTTACAAACGAATCTAACTCTGAACTATATCTTTCTTTAACTGTATAATTTGTATTGTTGGCATGTAATGGAGTACCGTCTACATATTCACTCGGTAATAGTGTTGATTCAATCCATTCATACACATGAATTTGTGACCCTGGAAAAGTTTTACCCCAATTATTTGTTTTATACTCTTGTGAATCTTGTTCATACCATAGCCATTTAACTTTAGATAAATCCCACCAAACTTCTCCAATATGAGTTTCTGCCCATGGTGTCTTAGTATTGGCATTTGTGCCAGTATTATAAACTGCTGGATCCCACGTAGTTTTAATGTTAATTTCTCTATCTGCTAGGCCTGGAATTTTTCCTTTAACTGGATCATATAGTTCATAATAATCTCTAATTTCATTTACTTTAATATTAAAATCAAATGTTTGTCCTATTTTTGAAATATCCAATAAGTCTGTTTCTGTAGTAATATTTTTCCATGCATACTCGCCACTTTTATTCAAATCAAACACTGACACAGTACCGTCATTAGATATTAAAGAACTACCATCAGAAACATCAATATTTCCTTCGTCATCAGGTGAACCAACAAATACTATATCATCAGTTACACATACTCCTCTACCAAAGTCATCATCTGTAGTAGTACTATCTGTTACTAATCTATCATCAATTACGTATTTTGTATTGTACAATGTGGCTGTGTAAGCACCACCTGAACCTGTATTAAAATCACTAAATTCTGTATCTTGTAAATCAAAAGTTGTAGCACCTGAATCAATTAACATTGTTCTTGTGTTACCATAGTTTTCAGCACCTATTACTAATCTATTACCTGAATCATTAATATCAATTGTGCTACCAAATTTCATATTAGATTGTGTATCTGGTGCATTAATAGTTTGTTGTAAAGTATAAGATAATGTACTATCACCGTCTGCGTCCCACTTGTAATAATAAATTGCACCGGCATTTGCTTGATTATTATTATCGTATCCTGGCGCTGTTATTATTAGTGTTGTTCCGTCTTTACTCATTGCTAAAGAATCTCCAAAAGCAGTGTTCAATGAAGATCCGTCAGCAGAAATACCTGACAAGGTTTGTATATAAGTGAAACTATGATCTACACTGTCGTCATTGCTTTGTGATGTTCTTCTAAATATTTCAACCATTCCTGCTTTGCCTGGTGCTGTTGAACTTACTGCTAATATATCACCATTATCATTTGCGGCTATGGCATGACCAAAACGTTTGCCTGTGTTTGCCTCATTTGAAGTAATAGTTAAATTTTGTGTCCAAGTGTCATATGTAGAACCGTCTGCTCCAACTCCCCATTCGTACATATAAACTGCACCTGTGTCTGAAGTTTTTCCAGGTGAAGATACAAACAAATATTTTGTTGGTGTGCTTCTAACAGAACTTGCACCAGGTTCACATATTTTATGTGCCCATCCATAATTTTGAGATGCTTCATCTGTTGGTGGTAGTTTTTCTTCTAATGTTCCGTATTTGAAAGTATCAGGATCCCATAAAAATATTTTAATTAAACCGGCATCTGCAAATCTTGTGCTACCATCACTACCATATGAATTTGTGTAAGGTCCACCTGCTACAACAAAATTTTCATCTGTACTCATCGTTAACGAATAACCTAACCTACCTGTGTTATCACTTCCACTAGTTGTTGTTACTGCAGATTGTGCGTCATACGTTGTGCCTGCTGTAGATACTGTTCTAAATAAGAAATTTACTGTTCCTTGACCGTCTGTTGGTGCAGAAATAACTGCTGTTCTACCATCATTACGTGCAACAATTCTCCAACCAAAATCTTGATCTGCTGTAGAAGTGTCTGGTGAAAGTTGTCTAGTAAGTGTGTATGGATCTTGTTTTTCGTATACTCTCCACAAACCTGAACTATCGTTGTCTGCAAATACTTTATCTCCAGGTTTTTCATTTGTGTCATCTCTGTCATTATATGTGTCGTAGTGTATAAGATCGTTTACATTATCCATTGAGTCTAATCTCACTGACGTAAATTTATATAGATTTCCATAACCACTAGCAGTAGAATTATCTTCTAGTGTTGGTAACACTGCCGCTGTTGTTGAGTAATCTACAATCAGTGTTTTGTGATCAACAACAGTATCAACTACAAATACTCTGCTTAAACCTGGATCAAAAGAATTTGTAATTGCAAAATAGTCTGCTTCAGTTCTATTAGACTGTGCTGACAATCCATGTGAATCACTAAATTTTATAAGCATTTGAGTATCATCATTTAATGACTGCACTTCTACTATTGTCACGTTAGCACTAGTCAATCTATACACGTCCCAATCACTATTAGATTTATTGGCCACCCATATTAAATCATTTCTTTCAAAACTATTAACATCTAAATCTAATAACTCAGATTGACTAAATGCTGTATGTTGAACTTGATTTACTTGTGGATAACCTGCTGTTTTTAATTTTTGTATACTATCTTTACTAACACCTTGTTTAGTTTCGTCGTATTTGACAAAAGTAGTTGATGCTGTGTATTCTATAGGATCATAATAAAAATCTGTTTTTGAAACACCTAAACTTCTAGCGTAATCTTTTGTGAAATTTGTTGTATCAAAAAATTCTAAACTTTGAGGATTTGCTACAATTTCATTTTCTTTTAAAATAACTTGAATATTTTCTCTAGAGTCTGTATTTCCAAATCTACCTGTACGGATCATCCATTCTGGATATAAATTTAAAGTAATATCTTCTTCTTCGTATTTGGCTTTTAATATTCTGTCTATGGCGTTCCTTGTACCTTTTTCTCTAATGTATCCTTGATAAAATTTGTATTGTGAAACATCATTAACAAATAAATTTTCTAAATAATCTCTACTTTGATAACCTATTAATCTCTGTGCCAACTCTTGTTGAGACTCATCAAAATTATTTGTTTCTAAATTATAAAAATCATTAAATTGTGATATTTTATAATCAAAGTTTGGTATTAACTGTGGTTTAGGTTTTTCAAGTTTTAAAGTCCAATTCTCAGTTACAAAACTTGATAAACTGTTATGATTAACTTTAGCAACATAAAATTTGCCTTGATACTCTACTGTTTCGCCAATTTTATAATCAGTATTTCGTAACCAATAATTAACTTCTGCTGAATCAAATACAAACCCTGGAGCATAATAGTCACCGTTCCAATTAGATGTTTTCCATCCAACAACTTTTAAACGTTCTTGTCTAAATCCTGTATAAGGATCATAAATGATATCAGAAAATACTGTGTTGTTATCAAATAACAAAATATGTTCTTTTTGAACAGTGTTTAATGAAATATTGTAAAGTCCAATGTCGGTTGATTTAATATTAACATCAAAAGTTTTACCTACTCTTTTTGTTGATACTTCTCTAATGTCAACTTTTCTACCACCGGCATCTAACATTGAATAGTCGCCAGCAATATTTTTTAATTTGCCTACTATAGTATTATTAGTATCTAATTCAAAACCGTCTGCGGCTGGTGAAACTGTAACAGCACTACCCGGTGCCCAATTTTGTCTAGTCCACCATAAAAATTCGCTGATAGCGTTATCCCAATTAATTGTTTCTTTCAATGCATTTGAATATTTGTTAAAACGGAATCCTTGGCCTTCTAACCAGTGTCCGTACCCTGATAAAAAATCTGCAACATCTTGTATGGTTTCAAACACGTATCCATATGGAATAGTTTGAGTTGCTTCTCGGAAATTATTATATGTTGCAACCTCAACATCTGCTACTCTAATTTTTTTGCCTACAACAGATTTAGCAGGATAGTTAAAACTAAAGTAAGGTTTAACAGTAGAGTATCCTAAAACTTTATATCCTCCTAACAAAGTAGAACCGTCTGTGCTAACATCTGTATTTTTCTCAATTAACACACCTGAGTAATCAAAAGTTTCAACAGGGTTTGATGTTCTAAATAATATTTTGTAGTTTTCTTCTGGAATAAATTTTGATCCTGACGTTGAACCTGGAGACACAGAATCCGTTAATACTTTTAAATTATCTTTATCTGAAAAACCACCCAATTTATATGCTAACTGTACAGTGATGCTTTTCATTTTATCATACCAAAAAGTTTTTGGATCTAAATTTCGTGATATCAAATAGTTTACTACCAATGGTTGATAACCAGAAGTAAGATATTTTGTAACAACTCCTGTTGTTTTATCTGTGCTAGTTTCTAAATGATATTTTGCAGTTGCAAGTCTTTGTCTAATTCCTGTATCGGAGTCAATATAATTTCCTGCTACGTTTAAACTTAATCTACTGTTATCAAAGAAAATAGAAAAGAATTTTGCAGGTTTTGTTATTGCTAATGTTTTTATAGCAGTAAACGGATAAGAACTTGATCTACGCCATGCTGTTTCTGCTGGTGCATGATCACCAAACTTCCAACTTTGTCTACGTCCAGATGCATCATAATTATCAACTACACCTGCCGCAATTGGATCTAATAAATTTCCTGATGCGTCCACAGGCAGATACGATTTAATATCTGGTTTACCGTATCTTCCAGTTTGAGATTCTATTGCGTCCCATAATACTGTGTTACCTGATGTGTAAGGCGCCGCACCATATGTTGATTCCCAAGTGCTTGGCTTTTCACTGTGTCCTAATATCTCCCAGGGTCTTTGATGAGGTGCATCTGTGTCATAAAAATATTTGTAAATTCCTCTCCAATATCCTGGCAAACTAGCGCCGTTTATTCTGTCAGTTGATTTAGAATAGTTGTACGTAAATGGCGAACCTTCTGAGAATGCAGTATTGTTAATATATTGCACATTGTTTCTACCTGCCCAAACATAAAAATCTGCTGACATAACATCATTAATTTCACTTAATGTATATTCAGTACTTGTAAATGCACTTGGTTCAACATCATTAATTTCTAACAATGTAGAATCGTATGCTGTTTTACAGTTATTGTAAATTCTTTTTTCTAATTCTAAAATTAAATCATCACGTTCGTCACCATATGCTTTAATAAACGATCCATCATGCTTCCTGATCATATTCACAGTTGTAATATATGTGTTATCTGAAATTAATTCTGGTTTGAATTTTGGATACATTCCTAGTTTTGTTGGCGTTGGTGGAATGTAACTACCAGTTGTGTCAGCATAATCTTTGATTACAATAGTATCGTTATCTGCAAGTGTGGCACTTATATTAATAGTATCGTCTGTGGTACTAAATGTGTAATCTGTGCCTAAAATTAATTGTACATCATTTAGATATACATATACAGCACGATTGCTTAAAGCAGTTGTACTATGTTGTGAATCTATTGCGTATTGTGTTTCTAAATCATCTCTAACTGTATAAGTTCTTGTGCTGACATTTTCACCATATCCTGCCATGTCTTCATAATAAAAAGGAAAACTATTATTTTTACCTTCTACCATGGCTAATATTATTTCATCAACTCTTTCTCTGACAACACCTTCGTATGCTGTGCCAACTGCTTTTGTTAAAAAACTATTGTACCATTTTTCGTACTCATGATTTACATATTCAATCGATCTAATTACGTTTGCTTCTTGATTAATTAAACCAAACACAGCAGGCAATAAAGATCCTTGGTGTTGATGTATCTTTCCACCTTTTAATCTAGCATCAGGTTTATCACGTAAGTTTGATACACCTGGAATAGACCCGGTTACATCTGAGTTTTTGTCTTGAATATCTTTAACATGATTTGTTATTTGTCCTAATGTGAAAGTACCTATTTGTTTGTTTTCTGCGTTAGTTTCTAAATTTTCTGCTACTTCATATATACCCTTGCCGTCAATTTTATCAGCACTGCTGTATCCTTTAATTCTTACTTGATCACCAACTTCTAATTCTTCAACAAATTTTACATATTTGTTTGAAGTACCGTCTACTAAAGTATAGTCAGTTGTTAAATCTTTATTAACACCATTTACTTTTACAGATACTTCTAAATCTGTAAGGCTTATACTATCTTTATAAAAATCAACTGGAAACAACGTTTTTTCTAGATCGTCAGCAATGAATGTTCTTATTACTCTTTGTTTACTTTCTGCTGTTCTTTCAATCCAAGCATTACGTGAATTATGTGTAGATATACTTGTAGTATAGTGTAAATGTCCTTCTGCTAAATTTTTTGTGACTGTTTGTTTTCCGGACTTGTATGTGAAAGTGCTATTAGTGTGATCAGAATCAAATACAATATCACCAACATTGTTAATTGTTTTGTACTTTACTTTAATACCTAATACTGTATCTTCTGTTGCACTATCACTTGTTGCATACTCAAAAACTTTTGCACCAGCAAAAGTACTGTTTGGATATGTTGTAGCATCATCAAAACTTACATGGTTATTATCCCACATACCAAATAATGGTTGTTGATTAACTTTTGTTTTTTGTTGTGCTGTTTTCCAAGTATTTGAAGAACTATGATAATAAAAAGTTTTACCTTCGTTGTCAGTTCCTTTTTCAATAAAAATAGAATCTCCATCTGCAGGCGTTCCGTCGGTTGCTTTAGTTAAAGCGATAACTTGAGAACTATCAGACGCTGTTATAAAACTAACTTCATAAATGTTATTTTTAACAAGAGTGTCTGTGTCTGCTGTAAAGATTACACGCATACCTTCTTCTAAAGTTATATCATCTACTGAAAATCCTGGTTTGTTAACCACTGTACTAAAAGCATCTGTGGTGGTTGTGTCAATTACTGTGGCATGATCTTTAGCCACTGTTCCGTGATCATATAGTGCAAGTCCAGAATCAAATTCGATAATAGGTCTTTTGGCTCTGTCTGTTTCATCTAAGTCAGGTGTATACCCACTAATTCTAGCAGTTTCTTCGATAACTGATCTATGAAACCATCTATTATATCTTGACCATGCATTACGATCTCTTGAATCTCTTTTTATTGTTATGTAATCATGAGATTCTGAACGATATGTGGCTTTGGCATAAGGTTGTGAATCAAAAATAAACGAGTCAAAACCAACTGTAAATTCTTCTGCATAACTGGCAGGTGCAATTAATTCTTTTACATTAGTTAATGTAATACTGTCTCCAACACCTTCAACATAATATTCTTTGTCTCGGTATGCACTATCAACTTTACTATTTGTAAAAGAAACTTTCATACCATTAGATAAATCTAATGTTCTTAAACTATAATTTTTTGCTCCAATTATATCTTTTTCAGGATCAATATCGTCTGTACTTTGTATTGTTGCAATTTGTAACGAACCGTTCATATTATCATGATTACCGCATTGATAATAAAGTGCTGTAGGACCTGATGACGGCACTGTAAATGTTACTGTACCATTATCTGTTCCGTTGTTTGTTACACCTGTACTGTAAATTGTAGATGTAGATCCGTCTGCCGCTACTCCTTCTTTATATGGTTCTGTCATTATCCAAAACGGATGACCTTTTGCGTCTACATTAAATTTGTATGTGTTACCTCTGTACAGTTTTAATATAGGATTATCTGTACCGTCTTGTATAGAAAAATTGTAAGCACCTTGATTGACATTGGTTACTTTGTATTCTGCTACAGCACTTGGACCTACTGAATCTAATTCAATACTAACAGGTCCTTCAGGCAACCAATAATATTCTCTGTAATTAACTAGTTTATCATAATCAATTGCTGGATTCCAACTGTAAATTTTTTCCTTATTCAACCTGTCATGATTGTTTACTTTTCCACTAAAATACTTAATTTGATTTATGTAGTCATCATATGTTCCTGTAAACTTAACTTGGTCTTCAGGATTAATTGATGTTGTATCTTTTTTAGTATATGTAACAGCAGGTTCTAATTGATAAGCAAATCTATCTGTACTAGTTGCTGTAAGATATCTATCTGTTGATTTTCTAGTATAAGCATCTTGTCTACCAATATAACCATCTAATCTTTCTAATGGTCCTTTTTGTACCAAAGCATCTAGTGTGCTGGATAAAAATCTTTGGTTTGCATCTGTTCTATAAAAAGCAGGTAAATGTTGAACTGTTCTACGCAGTTCTGTTTTACCTTGTTTTACAACTTCTTGATTTGTTAAAGAGTTTGTAGGTTTATCTACCATTAGTATCCTGCCCCACTACTGCCGGTGCTTGAACCCGAGCCTGATGTAGTGGAACCTGACACTGCTGAACCTGTTGTGGTGTTGGTTGTGGCGGTTGATGTACTTGTCACTACTGTTCCCGAAGCCGCTAACTGATTGGCTCCTAGTGCTGTGATAATCGATACATCATTT
>MDTA01199919.1_pt1 | contig 15947 bp, 12 predicted proteins | sample 811151 | NCBI WGS metagenome assembly MDTA01 (sample SAMN05326648, study PRJNA326480) | marine metagenome | isolation source: seawater | place: Indian Ocean: South | collected 2010 | reverse complement strand
TTCTTTGCAAATTAAGAATTGGTTTTCCTTTGTTAGAAATAATTACGTTAACATTTTTTAATTTAAATTTTTTTGTTTGGCTGATAAATTCTTTAAGAAGATCAATTTTTTTTATATCAATATTTATCTGAGCCTCTTGAAGAATGACTTTATTAGCAGAAAAATTATCATAATTATAAATATTGGTAATTTTAGGTGTAATTAAAATTTTTTTAAATTTAAAAAATTTGTCATTTGAATTTATTTTAAAAAATACATCCTCTAGTTCAAGGAAAGGTATTGGAAAAATTTTATATTTAATATTACTTATTTCCTCAATTTCAAAAGAATAGTTTTTTAATAAATATTTTTCTAAATTGGCCTTTTTTTTATCGTAGTCAAAAAACTTAGGTATTATGAGAAATAAAGATAAAAAAATAAAGAATACTACTATGAGATATTTCAGAAAAAAAATTGATTTAAAAATGCCCAAATATTTGTTGTGAATTCTTTTGTAAAATTTATTTATCATCTTTTTTATAATTTTAACTAGTATATAAATGAAAATTCCATCTTATGAGTAACATAGATAAATTAATTCAGAACCTTAACAAAGAACAAAAGGAAGCAGTTTTAAGCACTGAAGGTCCGAACCTGATTGTTGCGGGTGCTGGGTCGGGAAAAACTAGGGTTCTCACTACAAGATTAATACATATAATAAACCAAAAAAAGGCATGGCCTAATCAGGTTCTATGCGTAACATTCACTAATAAAGCGGCTAAAGAAATGCAAAATAGAGTGATGCAACACATTAAGGGTAGTTCTAATGCGATCCCTTGGCTAGGTACATTCCACTCGATAAGCGTCAAATTTTTAAGAAGGCATGCTGAAGCTCTTGGATATAGAAGTAATTTCACAATACTTGATACTGATGATCAGAAAAAGTTGATAAGGAATATTGTAAAAGCTGAAGATCTTGATGCTAAAAAATTTTCTCCTCAATTAATTTTGTATCACATCGATCAGTGGAAAAATAAAGGTCTTTTGCCTCAAAATATCAAAATAGAAAAATCTGGGTCAATCATTAAATCTGTTTTAAAAGTTTACGAAATTTATCAAAACAAAACAAAAGATTTAAATGCGTTTGATTTTGGTGACTTAATTTTATTTTGTGTAAAACTTTTTGAAGAAAATAAAGATATAAAAGAGATATATCAAAACAATTTTAAATATATACTTGTAGATGAATTTCAAGATACTAATTTTATTCAAAATAAGTGGTTAAATTTATTAGTTAATAGTGAGCAGAATATTTGTTGTGTCGGTGATGATGATCAATCGATTTATAGTTGGAGAGGAGCAGAAATTAAAAATTTTCTAACCTTTGATCAAATTTATAAAAATTGTAAGGTTTTCAAATTAGAACAAAATTATAGATCTACTAAAAACATTCTAGAAACTGCGTCAAATTTGATAGCAAATAATTCGAATAGAGTTGGTAAAAAATTATGGTCATCGGCCGGAAAAGGTGAATTAGTAAAATTGAACTGTTATCGAACTGGAAAAGAAGAAGCTCAAGGAATAAGTGATACAATCGAACAAAAAATTAAAAAAAAATACTCTCTTAATAATGTTTCAATATTAGTAAGAGCCATTTACCAAACCAGAGAGTTTGAAGAAAGATTTCTTCAAGTAGGTATTGGTTACCGAGTGCTTGGTGGTATAAAATTCTATGAAAGAGCTGAAATAAAAGATGCAGTTTCTTATTTAAGAATTATCAATCAAAAATTTGATGACCTTGCTCTAGAAAGAGTTATCGGGGCTCCTAAAAGAGGTATTGGTGAGAGTACTATGAGTCAAATTCATTCTTTTGCTAATCAAAAAAAAATGTGTTTGGAAGATTCGATAATAAAAATTTTAGAAGATGGAGGTTTTAAACCAAAAATTAAAACTGCCCTTAATCAATTAATAACAATGATTCAAAAATGGCGAAAAGAGTCATTAAAAATTAAACATTTTGATCTATTAAAATTAGTTCTAGATGAGTCAGGTTATTCTTCGATGCTTAAAAATAAAAAAGATTTAGAGAATGAAAATAGATTGGAAAATCTAAAAGAATTGTTAAGAGCTATGCAAGATTATGACAACTTACAAAGTTTTTTGGAACACGTAGCTTTAGCAACATCAATAGATCAAGATTGGGAAGGAGCAAAAATAAATTTGATGACAATGCATGCCGCAAAAGGCTTAGAATTTGATGTAGTTTTTCTTCCTGGGTGGGAAGAGGGATTATTTCCTCATCAAAAATCTTTAGAAGAAAAAGGTGACTTTGCATTAGAAGAAGAAAGAAGACTGGCTTATGTAGGAATTACTAGAGCTAAAAAAGAGGCCTATTTGTCCTTCGCGATGAAAAGGGCCTTTCATGGAGACTGGATGGAAACTTTACCGTCAAGATTTATAAGTGAGATACCTGAAGAAAGTGTTGAAAAAAATGAATTAGGTATTTCTGAGAGTGAAGATTTTGAATTTAATCAAGATAATTCTATTGAATTTGAGGAAGAATATCGTAGCCCGGGGTGGGATAGATATAAAAAAAATAAGATGCTTAAATGGAAAAAATAAAAAAATTTAAGAAAGTGTTAAATAAAGAAAAAATTGATGGATATTTAATTCCAAAAAATGATCAATTTTTTGAAGAGTATGTCGATAATCAGTACGACAGATTAAGGTATATCTCTAATTTTTCTGGGTCATACGGTTTTGCACTTATATTAAAAGATAAAAACTATTTATTTGTTGATGGTAGATATACGTTACAAGCTGCTAATCAAAGTGGTAAATTTTTTAAGATAATCACGTTTTCAAAAAAAAAGCCATACCAATATTTCAAAAGAAAAAAAATGACAATTGGTTTTGATCCAAAACTTTTTACAAAGAAAACTTTAAAAGCTTTATTTGTAAATAACAGTTTTAAATTAAAGTCTATTAAAAAAAATCTTATAGATGACATTTGGAAAAGAAATTTTAATAAAAACAAACGTAAATTTTACAGTTTGCCTAATAGCTCAGTAGGAATTAATTATCAATCAAAAATTTATAAACTTACTCGATATTTAAAAAAAATTAATGCTGATTATCAATTTATATCTGCAAGTCAAAATATTGCTTGGTTATTAAATATAAGAGGAGATGATGCAAAATACACGCCACTCCCTCTTTGTTATGCATTAATTGACAAAAACAAGAATATCATTTGTTTTTGTGACTTGAATAAAATATCTACCACGCTAAAAAAAAAATTTAACAAGATTCAATTCCTAGATATTGATTTAACTGGTGAAAAACTTTCAAATATTAATAGAAAAAAATTTATTATAGATACAAATTCTTGTTCCTTTTTTTATGAAAATATTATCTTAGAAAAAAATGAGATTTTAAATTTTAAAGATCCTATATATCATTTTAAGTCTTTAAAAAGTTCGAAAGAAATTAAAAATATTGAAAAGGCTCATTTGCAAGATGGCGTTGCTTTAACAAAATATCTTTTTTGGCTTAAAAAAAACTTCACAACCGGAAAAATTACTGAAATAAGTGCATCTCAAAAATTATATGAATTAAGAAAAAAAAATAGAAATTTTAAGTGCTCTAGCTTTCCTACAATTTCTGGAACAGGCCCTAATGGTGCAATAATTCACTATAACGCTACTAGAGAGACTAATAGAATTTTAAGAAAAGGAGATATTTATTTAGTAGACTCTGGCGGTCAATATGAATTTGGAACAACAGATGTTACTAGAACTATTTCGTTAAATAATTCCAATAACAAAATAAAAAATATTTTCACTCGAGTTCTTAAAGGACATATCGCAGTAGCAAATTATAAATTGAAAAACAAAACATGTGGCTCTGATATTGATATTGTGGCACGCAAATATTTAAAACAAATAGGTTTAGATTATGCTCATGGAACTGGACATGGTGTAGGGTATTTTCTTAATGTGCATGAAGGTCCTCAAGCAATTACGAGAAATAATAAGGTGCCTTTTCAAGAAGGCATGATTGTTTCAAACGAACCTGGTTATTATGAAAAAAATAAATTTGGAATTAGGATAGAAAATCTAATTTACGTAAAAAAAGATAAAAACAAAAAATATTTTCAAAACTTAACAATGGCTCCAATAGAAAAGGAATTAATTAATAAGAATTTATTAAGTAAAAGAGAAAAATTATGGTTAAACAAGTATCATAGCGAAGTGTATAGAAATCTTAAAAAATCTATGAATAAACAAGAATTATTTGAACTAAAAAAAGCTTGCTCAGCTATTTAAAATTTTATTCCACTCTTGTTCATTTATGATCTTTATACCGTATTTATTTGCTTGATCTATTTTTCTTCTTGTAGGTTTTAAATCTCCAACTACTAATAAGTCCAATTTTTTAGAGAGTGAGCCTAAAACTTTACCTCCATTATTTTCAGCAATAGATTTTGCTTCAGATCTACTCATATTCTTAAAACCTCCGGTAAACATCAATTTTTTATTAGCAAATTTCCCACTCTTCTCATTTCTCAAAAAATCATCAATTTTAAGCTCACCAATTAGTTTCTTTATTATTTTTGTATTTTTTTCGTTAGAAAAAAAATTGTTTATAGCTTCTATTTGTGTTTCACCAATTCCGTCAAGATCAATTAAGTTATTAAGAATTTCGTCCCTTCTTTTTTTTTCAAACAATTTTAATAATTCAGAGATTGAAATAAAAAATGATGCTAAAATCTTGGCATTTTCCTGGCCTATATGTCTAATGCCTATTGAAAAAATAAATTTATCTAAACTAATTTTTCTAGATTTATTTATTGCTTTTTTTAGATTTTCTAATGATAATTGTCCCCAACCCTCAAGTTTTTCTATTTTATTATAATCTAAAGTGAAAATATCTGATGGCTCCCTTATAATTTTTAATTTCCAAAACTTGTCTATAACTTTTTTACCTAACCCATCAATATTAAAAGCCTCTTTAGATACAATATGCTTTAATTTTTCTCTAGCAATATGTTCGCAATCATATCCTTTTACGCATCTTCTCACTGCATCTTGTTTTCTAGTGCTTTTACTTATTTCTTTAATAGTAGGAGCGCCACATAAACAATTTTTAGGAAAAACAAATTTTTTACTTTTTTTTTCCCTTTTTGTCTGGTCTACAGAAATAACCTGAGGGATTACATCTCCAGCTCTTTGTATAAGAATAGTATCACCAATTCTTAAATCTTTTCTCAAAATTTCATCTTCATTGTGTAAAGTAGCATTAGATACAACGACTCCACCTACAGTGACTGGATCAACTTTTGCAACAGGAGTAATCGCGCCAGTTCTACCTACCTGAATATTAATATCTATAATTTTCGTGATAGCTTTTTCAGCTGAAAACTTATAAGCGATTGCCCATCTTGGAGAATTTGCAGTGTTACCCAGTCTCTTTTGTAACTTAAGATCATTAACTTTAAAAACTAATCCATCAATATCATAATCAAGAGATGACCTTAGGGCATCAATTTTACTGTGTTGCTTTTCAATTTCTACTTGATTATCTATTGTTTTTGAAAGTGGATTAATTGTAAATCCCCATTGTTTAATTTTGTTTAAAAATTCCGATTGTGTTGAAAATATCATTGGTTGTATTTCACCAAATCCATAAGCAAAATATTTGAGAGGAATTTTTGCAGTCTCATTAGAATCTTTTTGTCTTAAGGATCCTCCAGCAGCATTCCTTGGATTAGCAAAGTTATCTCTAATTTTCTCAAAATCTTTTTTTCCAATGAAGATTTCACAACGAATTTCGATTAAATTTGGAATATCTTTTGACTTTATTTGAAGAGGAATAGACTTAATAGTTTTTAAATTTTCTAAAATATCCTCACCAAAAACTCCATCTCCTCTTGATAGTCCTTTAGAAAGTTTGCCATTTTCATAGATTAGAGTTGCTGAAATACCGTCTATTTTTGGTTCGGAATATAATTGAATTTCTTTATTTTGAAAATTTAAAAAATTTTTAATCTTTTTTAAAAAGTCTTTCATATCACTTTCATCAAAAGAATTTGATAAAGACAACATTGGCTTTAAATGCTTAATTTTTTTAAATTTTATAGAAGGTTTTGATCCAATTATTTTGGACACGGAATTTTCTTTTAAAAAAGTATATTTTTTTTCAAGAGCAATAATTTCATTTTTTATCTCGTCATATTTTGAGTCTGATATCTGAGGTTTATCATCTGTAAAGTATAGTCTATTGTGCTTTTTCAGAGTCTTAATTTTATCTTTGTGTTGATTTATAATTTTTTTTTTATTTTCCATTAATTTTATTTGATCATTTTAATTATTTTATCAAAGAAACTTTTTTCTTTCTTCGTGCTATTTTTAGATTTTAAATCCTCTATATTATAATTTTTGTTAAGAACTTTGTATGATTGTTGATACCATTCGCTAGAGTTATAATTATAACCAAGAATACTCGCGTACTTTTTAGCCTCTTCTTCTAATCCTAAATGGTAATGAATTTCTACAAGTCTATGTAACGCTTCCTCAATAAAAATTGTTTTATCATATTTTTTAATAATTATTTTCAGTCTATTTATTGCAGGTACCCACTTTTGGACTGATATATAATATCTTGCAATATAAATTTCTTTTGCAGCAAGTTGATTTTGAATTAAATCTTTCTTGAACTTAAGATCAATTGAATATTCATTGTTAGGATAATTTTTTAAAAAAAAATCTATTTGATTGTTTGCGTTAATTAAAGGTTGTAGATCTTTTTTTTCATCACTAATTTGCTCGAAATAAATAATTGCCAATAAATAATGTGCGTAGATAAAATATCTATCTGCAGGGTAAGTTTTTAAATAACGTTTAATATTTTCCTCGGCTTGGTCATAAAAATTTATTCCATACAAAGAGAAAGATGACATTATTGCAGACTTTGCGGCCATATCTGTATTCTTAAAGTTTAGCTCAGCCTCTGAAAATTTTTTACTAGCAAAAAAAAAATTATTTTTATTAAATTCGTCTAGCGCCTCAGTATATAAATTATATGGGTTTTTCTTTTCAGTTGGTTTGTAGATAGGTTCTTCTTTAGAGCACGAAAAAGTAAATAGAATAAAAAAAATAGAAATTATAATTCTTACAAGCATTTTTAATTAATATCAGAATATAAAGAAATGTTAAATTTTTAGTATGTTAAGCACTAATTGCGACAGGATTTACGTAAGAATTTTGATTTTGCTTTTCCAAATTTTCAAAATTTGCAAGTATCCAATTAGATTTATCGGAAAAAAACTTTCTCAGCAACTTATTAGTTAAAGCATGTCCACCTTGAGATGTTTTTATGTGACCAAAGATTCTGTTTCCTGAAAGCATTATATCCCCCAAGCAATCTAGTATTTTATGATAAACAAACTCATGTCTATTTCTAAGCCCATCTTCATTTAGTATTTTGTCTCCTTGCACAACTATTGCATTTTCCAACGATCCACCTTTTGCAAGACCCATTCTTTTAATATTATCAATATCTTCATATAAACAAAATGTTCTCGAATTATAAATTGATGTTAGGTCATCGTTGCTTAATTTAAATTCTTTTCTTCTGGTTCTAATTAAGGGATTTTTATAAACTAGTTCAAAATCAATAATTAAATCTCTGTTTAGTGGCTCTATAGAAATAAATTTTTTCCCATCCTGTACCTCAACCTTTTTAAGCACTTTAAAAAACTTTCTTGGTTCATTTTGTTCCTCTGTTCCGACTGCTTTTATTGCGTCAACAAAGTCTACTGCTGAACCATCCATAATTGGAATTTCTGGGGCATCAACTTCAACTATTGCATTATCAATTCCTTCACCATAAAAAGCAGCCATTAAGTGTTCTATGGTAGATATACTTGTGCCATTTTCATTCTCGAGTTTGGTACATAGAATTGGCTCAACAACATTTTTAAAATTAGCAAGAATTATATTATTTTTATTTAAATCAACTCTTTTAAAAGTAATCCCAGTATTTGGCTTGTTTGGTTTGATTGTTAAGTTAACTTCTACACCACTATGTAAACCAATACCTTTAAAATCAATACTTTCCTTCAAAGTTTTTTGGTTAAATTTTGACATGGTGCTTTATACATAATCAATAACAATGTCTTAAAACAAAAATTGTTTCCTAAAATTACAAATATTATTTAAAAAAAGAGTCAAAAAATCTTGATAGCAAAGACTTTTTTTCTGCGATTATGGGAACTGCCTCACTTTTCCACCCAAATTGAACTAGCTTAATTGCGTTATGATATAAATTTTTTGGATCACTGATTTCTAAAAAATTAACATCAATCTTTTTCTCTTCGGAAAAACACTCCAAAAAGTAATCTTTAAAAACCATTAGAAAAGTTTGATAAGGAATATTCAAGAATAGAGGTGATTTTTTTTTTAGGAAATTAACAGTATTGATATTTTTAAAAAGCATTACTTCAGAGATCTCTTTTATTCTAGCTACAGCAATGTCTAAAATTAATTTTTTGTTTACTTTTCTGTAATTATCATCCTTAAAATACTCTTTTTCTATTAACTCATTATCAGTTGAGTTCCCAGTGATATTAGAATAAATCAAAAATTTTTTAACTGTATCAATTTTCATACCAACTACTTTTGAAATATCTTTGATAATTATATTTGAACCGAAACTAAAATTTTGAACATATTTTATAGAGGAATTTTCAAAAAATATAACTTGTGAATTATTTTCATCTATCTGAATTTTAAAAAAACTTTCTAAATTAGTGTTTCTTTCTATTAGATCAACACCTTCTAAGAAGCCTTTAAAAATTATTTTTTTTATTTTTAAATTACAGGTATTAAAAATATTAATTAAATTTTTATAATCATTTTTATTAATTAAAAAAAAAGATAACTCTTGTGAATAAAAATCACCGAATAAGCCAATAGGTAAGTTTTTAACATTCCTTTTATCTAAAAGATATTTAGAATTAAAAATATGAATTATTTTTTTTTGTTTTTCAATTTCATCAACTTTTGATTTTAAAGAATTTAGAATATATGTTATATTTTCTTTAGCTAACTGCATTCCATTTAACTTTTTAAAGCCAGTAAAATTTATTAATGAACATTCGAAATTATTTAGAATGATTGTTATTTCTTTAAAGGTATAATCAATCTTGCTCTCGATAGAAAAAATGTTTTCCTTAATAACATTTAAAATAGAATTTAATTCTTTAACTTTATTTTCGTTAATTACTGGTATCGGAATTTCTTTTTTGTGAAGTAAATGAAAATTATTTTCATTATCATTCTTTCCAACTATAAAAATGAAATTAAATTTATTAATTTCAACAATTAAAAAAGGAGATTCACTTTGCATAAATTATTTTAAGATAAGTTGATTATTAATTCTATAATCAAAAATTTTATATTTTTCAAAATTTTTATTGATCTCTAATTTTAAGAAGTTATTCAAACTCTCTAAATAATTATTATTAGGCAATTTTACAGTTTGGTTTTTTTTAGTTATTAAATCCCACCTGTTAGATTCAAAGAGATAAAAAGATTTTACTTTGTATATTGGAAAATTTATTTTTTTGAGATTTTGATAAAATAAGTTAAAACTATCTTTATTGCTAAATACTAACGGTAAATCATTATATTTTTTTATTTCAATAAATTTCATTATCTCATTTTTATCTGTAAAATAATATTTTTGTTTTTTATCTTGTAAAATTGCAATAGGTTTTTTTTCAAAAATTTTAATTATAATTTTATTTGGGTAAATCTTTTTTATTTCAAAACTCTCTAAGAAAGAATTTTTTTTTAATTCTTTTTTAATTGTTTTATTTTTAAGAAAAAAAAGGTTTTTTTCATACAAAAAAGATAATTCATTCTTAACTTCTGATGAATTTAAAATTTTATTATTCTCGATTGATATCTCCTTAATTTTAAAATAATTATTAAAATTAAAATTATTTTGAATCTTATAAGTGCTTAAAAGTAGTAAAAAAACTAGTGCAAGAAATAAACGGTTTTTCATCTATTAATACTTGCATCTAGTAAGATTTTTTCTACCAACTCAGGAAAATTGATGCCACAATGATTTGCAATTTCAGGAACGAGTGAGAGATTTGTCATTCCTGGTTGAGTATTTAATTCAAGTATATAAAACCTATTATTAAAAAACTTAAAGTCTGATCTGGTGATACCTCTGCATTCTAAAGCATTATGAGCTTTCTCAGCAATTTTTAATACCTCCTTGTATTTCTTTTTTTCTACTTTAGCTGGCATTATGTGAGTTGTTTTTGCAGACTTAGTATATTTTGCTTTATAATCATAAAACTGTCTCCTGGGTATTAGTTCAATAGCACCAATAGACTTTTTGTTTATCACTGCAACTTGTATTTCTTGGCCACCAATGTATTTTTCAAAGATTAATTGATTGTACTTTTTAAAAAGTATGCAAGTTGATTTTCTTAAGCTTTCAAAAGATTTGCAAATTTTAACGCCCAAACTCGATCCTTCATCAATAGGCTTTACAACGATAGGAAATTTTAGTTTTTTTTTTTTTAAAGTAGATTTTAAAAGTAAAGAATTAAAATTCTGTTTTTTTAATGAAAAATATTTAGGTGTCAAAATTTTATTTCTTAAAAAAATCTTCTTTGAAATTAATTTATTCATTGCATTATATGAAGTGACAACTCCAGAGTGTGTGTAGGGTATTCTTAAATATTCAAAATAAGTTTGGCAGACGCCGTCCTCACCATCTTTTCCATGCAAAGCGTTAAAAATTACATCTACTCTATTCCTATCTATTAAGTTCAATTTTTTATATTTTGGGTCAAGAGAGGATACTAAGTATTTTTTTTTCTTTAAAGCTCGAATGCAAGCTTTGCCACTATCTAAACTCACAGCTCTTTCACCTGATGTTCCGCCTAAAACAACTAATACTTTTCTAAATTTTTTTTTGCTCACCAATTATCTTTATTTCTAGTTCAAGATTTATTCCTGTTTTATCATTAACTGTTTTTTTTACTTTTTTAATTAATTTTTCGATGTCAGCTGATTTAGCCTTTCCATTATTTATAAAGAAGTTACAATGTTTTTCGGATATTGCTGCATCACCTTCTTTAAATTGGTCACAACCTGATTCTTTTATTAATTGCCAAGCCTTTTTTTCTTCAGAAAAATTCTTAAAAGTACTACCACATGTTTTAATTCGATTGGGTTGAGACATCTTCTTTTTATTTAAAAGGGTATTTTGTTTTTTTTCAATTATTATTTTGGACTCTTCTTCTCCTTTAAGCTTTACAGATGTTATAATAAATTTTTGTGGTAAGTTTGTTCCTCGATAAAAAAATTTTATTTTTTCATTAATAATTTTCTTTTCCTTGAAATCCTCCAAATCTATTACATTAATTTCCAGTAAAATTTTTGAAATATCGTCTCCATAACAACCACTATTCATTATTACTGCACCTCCAATCGAGCCAGGTATACAAGCAAGAAATTCTAAATTACCTACTCCATTTTCCATTGCGAAATTAGAAATTTTGCGATCTAGTGCGGCAGCTCCTGCTAAAATAGTGTTCTGTTCTACAAGTTGAATTTTAGAAAAATTAGTACCAAGTTTTATTACAACTCCTTTTACACCGTTATCTCTAATAAGAGTATTAGAACCTGCACCTAAAATAGTTATATTAAGATCTTCTTTTCTTATTTCTTTTAGAAATTCAATTAATTGCTTTTTATTTTCTGGCTTATAAAAATACTCTGCCGGTCCACCAAGATTAAACCAGCTATAGTTAGAAAGTTTAACATTTTTTGAGATATTATTACCGTACCTTTTTAAAGAATCTTTATTTAAACTCATAAATTATTTTTAAGTTCGCCCATCCATTTAGATATAGTTCCAGCTCCCATACCTATTATAATTTCATTTTCTGTCAAATTTTTTTTGAAATATTCTTTTAATTCTTTAAAGTTATTTACAAGGATTACTTGGTTTTTTGAAAATTTTGATATTAGTTTTGCAAATTTTATTTGATTAAATTTAGAATTTTTCTTTTCTCCTGCCGCATAAAGTGGACAAAGAAGAACGATATTTGATTTCAAAAAAGATCTCGCGAATTCTTTAGTTAAAGATAAAACACGCGAATAACGGTGTGGCTCAAATACTGAAATAATTTTCCTATCTTTATATGCGTTTTTTACCCCATCTAAAATCGAATTTATCTCGGTTGGATGGTGTGCATAGTCATCATAAAAGTCATTTAAATTTTTTGAAAAAATTTTAGTCATTCTTCGTTGAACACCAGAAAATTTTTTAAGTGATTTTTTAATTACATGTTGATCAACGCCAAGATTTAAACAAACTGTAATTGCTGCAGAAGCATTCAACACATTATGCTTACCCAGAAGATTTAGGTAAATATTTTTGATTTTCTTTTTCTTTTTTTTAATATCTTTATAACTTATATTGAATATTGAATAATCTTTTTGAAGTCTAATATTTGAAATTTGATAATCTGAGTTTTTACTTTCTCCATATGTCAAAATATTTTTGTTTTTAATTTTTTTTAATATTTTTTTTACATAAAGATTATCGATACAAACGATTGATTTTCCTGTTGGAGGGGTTTTTTCTATAAATCTTATAAATGAATTTTCTAAGTTTTTAAAATTTTTATAGTATTCTATATGCTCTTTATCTATATTTGTAACAACAGAATAGTTGATAGGAAGTTTTAAAAAACTCCCATCAGATTCGTCGGCCTCTAAAATAGCCCATTCGCCTTTTCCTAGTTTAGCATTACTATTAAAAGAATTAATAACACCGCCATTAATAATTGTGGGATCTAATTTTTTATCAATTAATATTTTAGATACCAAAGATGTTGTTGTGGTTTTTCCGTGAGATCCAGTTATAATTATATTTTTTTTTAAAGAAACTACATCTGCCAAGACATCTGCTCTGGAATAAATAGGTATTTTTTTCCTTCTTGCGTATTGAATTTCACAATTTTTATTTTTTATTGCAGAAGATTTTACTAAAATAGTTGCATTTTTAACATTTTTTATTGAATGACCAATAAATACTTTTATACCTGATTTAGCACAGCTAACTGAGTTTTTGTTTTTATTCTGATCGCTTCCTTGAATTTTAAAGCCCATATTGTTCATTATTTGAGCTAAGCCACTCATACCTATGCCTCCAATGCCAACGAAGTGAATAATTTCCTTTTGACCTAAATTAACTTTTTTCATCAATTATTTTTTTTAAAGCTTTATTGATATTAATATAGACATTTTTGTCAGAATATTGACTTTGATTTTTAGAAATATTACTTAACAACGATTTTTTAGTAAAAATTTCATTTAAAAGTGGAAATAATTTATATTGAATATCCTTTTCTTCTATAACAAACGAAAAATTTTTTTTTTGATAATAATTAGCATTTTTTAATTGATGGTTGTCTGCAGAAGTAGGTAGTGGGATAGATATAAAAGGTATACAAGCATTTGTAAGTTCAGCTAAAACTGAAGAACCCGACCTTGTTATAGCTAAATTTATTTTTGGAAATAACTCCTCAAGATTATCAATAAAGTTAAAAGTTTCAAATTCAATTTGTGCTTTTTCATAATATGATTCAAGCTTTTCAGATTGATCTGGTAAACAGTGCTGGAAAATTTTTAATGGAAGGCCATTTTTTTTGGACTCAAGAAAAATATTTGGAAGTATATTCGCAAAAACTTTAGCGGCTTGGCTTCCCCCTAGTACAAGAATATTTAGTTTTTCTATTAGTTGTTTTGTATCTTTTTTTGAATAATCAATAATTTCTTTTTTTATAATATTTCCAATTTCTAAAACTTTGCTCTTATACTTTTCATTAATTCCTTCAAGATCTTTATAAGAAACAAATATCTTTTCTGCAAATGGCAATAGATATTTATTTGCTTTGCCTAGAACTAAATTATTTTCGTAAATAACAAATTTTATCTTAAGTATAGTTGCAGCAATACATACTGGAAATGAAGCATAGCCTCCCATGCCAAATATAATTGATGGCCTATTAAAAGTTAGAAAAAAAATTGATTTAAAAACTGAAATTATAATTACAAAAAATGAGAGTAAAAGTGTAAATATATTTTTTTTAATAAATGGCGATGCAGGTAAAATAGAAAAATTTAAATTTTTAAATTTTGATAGAAATCTTAGGCCTCTTTTATCGGTTATTAATCTTACATTATAATTTTTTTCAATTAAATGTGATCCTAAATTACAACCTGGAAATACATGTCCACCTGTTCCTCCAACTGCTATAATCACTTTAATTTTTTCACTCATTAATGTAAGTTCTATTTTTTGTGTAATTTAGTATTACACCTGCAAGTATTGCACTTCCAATTAAAGAAGAGCCACCATAACTCAAAAAAGGTAGTGTCATTCCAGTTGTTGGTAATAGGCTGGTATTGACGCCAACATGTATAAAGGTTTGAAATATTAATAGGGCTGATAAACCACAAAGAGAAATTTTTATTAATTGATCTTCTTGTTTTATACAATTCTTTATAATTCTAAATGAAATATATAAAAAAATTGCAATAATCATTACTGAAATAATAGACCCATATTCCTCAGATATAATGGATATTATATAATCCGTGTGAGCTTCGGGCACACTTTCTTTTAGAATTCCTTCTCCTATACCTTGTCCCTTTAACCCTCCAAGTTTAATTGCATCTAAAGCTGAAGAAGATTGAAATTTATCTCCCATATTTGGATTTATAAATGAGACTAATCTATTAATTATATAACCAAATTTTTCGGGCATGAAAAATAAAAGTAGACCAAAAGAAATTATGAAAAACGAAAAAAAACCGATTATAAACAGCAAACTTACACCTGAAATAAATACAGTGGCAACCCAACTTCCTACTAAAAGTATAGATTGACCAAGATCAGGCTGATCTATCAATAAAATTATTACTGATAGTAATAATAAAAAACTGATCGTATATTTTATTTTAGTATTTTTTAACCCATCTAAGGTTAAAATCTTTACAGTCGTCAATATAAAGAATGGTTTTAATAATTCTATTGGTTGTAATCTGAAAAAATAAAAATCTAACCATCTTTTCGCACCTTTGACCTCAACTCCCATTATAGGAACAAGTGCAAGAAGAATTAAAGATAAAAAAAATAGCGGTGTAACAATTTTTTTTAAAAGAGTTGTATCTATTATTGATATTAAAAGCATTATCATAAAAGCAAGAGAAGTAAAAAAAAGATGTTTTGAAAAAAAAAAATAATAATTTTTATCTAATCTTTCGCCTGCTAGCGATGAAGTTGATGAAAATGAAAAATATAAACCAAGAAAGAATAAAATTGTAAAGCAAAAAAATATCTTTTTATCTATATTTCGCCAATAATTAATAAGTTTGAATCTAAATGTATTTTCTAGCATAATATTTGCTTAATCTTTTAAATTCTTCACCTCTTTTTTCAAAATTTGAATATTGATCAAAAGAGGCAGCAGCTGGACTTAAAAGTATTATATTATCATTTTTTTTTAATGACCTTATATCTTTAAGAATTTGAATTATTGAATGTTTTAAGTTTTTTGAAATACAATAATTAATCTTGTTTTTAAATTGTCCCTTAAAAAATTCTATGTTTTTACCGATTATATAAGATTTTATAATATTTTTTTTGACTTTATTTAAGTTTATACGATCATTTTCTTTTGGCAGGCCACCAACGATCCAAAAAATATTTTTTGAGTTTAGTAGGGCAAATTTTGTTGCTTGGAAGGAAGTAGCTTTTGAGTCATTTATAAATAAACAATTTTTCTTTTTTAAAAATATTTCATACCTATGTGGCAAACCCTTGAAAGAATTAAGTGAATTTATAAAAGAATTTTTATTTATTTT
>MDTA01094423.1_pt1 | contig 15948 bp, 27 predicted proteins | sample 811151 | NCBI WGS metagenome assembly MDTA01 (sample SAMN05326648, study PRJNA326480) | marine metagenome | isolation source: seawater | place: Indian Ocean: South | collected 2010 | reverse complement strand
CCGCAAGGACGCCGCTGTCCGCATCGCCTCCATCGAGGACAGCCGCTGTCGCCAGAAGTATCTGGATCTTGTCGAGAGCTATGAGCAGACCCCACGGGTCTCGTTCAAGCGGTCTTCGTAGGAGGCTGTCATGGAGTCTACACAGGAATGGGCTTGGTTGGACGTTTACACCAAGTCTAAGAAGGACGGGAAGGTCAACTGGGTCTTCCGAAAGCGAGTGGCTCGTAAAGATGGTACATCCTTCGATGAGATGCGCCAGCAGATTGCACGGCTGCTCGGACAGAGCCCGGCGGTCCCTATGAGCTACGAAGACATGAAGTTGGTGAGGCGACCGTAGGGTACTATCTCCGCATAACGCGCGGGGGTGTGGACCCTCATAGGAGAATGGAATGAAGCGTCGTATTGCTAAGAAGATCGTCAGTCGGTATGACCGGCACGTAGCAAAGTTTCCCGAGACCCTGCCACGGTATTACCGTCGGGATCTTGTCGTCAAAGCATACAGTTCGCTTGGCAAAGAGATCCCTGAGATGTTCTTGAATCCGGGCAAGGTTGTACAGGAACCTGACGCGAAGACCGTTCAACCGAAGGTATCCAAGACAGGAACCCAAGCCAAGGCAGCCACTTCAAATACAGCGACGACTGCCGACGCAGGATCCGCCAAAGTTTTGACCCAAATGTCAACACCCTCGTCAGAATCTCGACAGTTGAGTGATATGCGGGTGCCTGAACTCAAAGCACTCTGCAAAGAGCGTGGCATCAAGGGATACTCCAAGCTGAACCGAGAGGGTTTGGTTGAAGCGCTCCTCAATGCGTCATGAAGACGATCTCAGTCATTCGTAAACCCTTGGGTGGGACAGTCGCGTCCAACGTCATGAAACATTCATGTGGTGGTCTCAACATCGACGCGACCCGAATGTCGGCTGGACGGTGGCCCTCCAACCTGATCCTCAATGAAGCGGCTGCGGAAGCCTTGGATGAGCAGACAGGCGAACGACCCTCAACGGGAAACAGTCCATCCTCTGCGGTGGGCTCAGAGAGCCTGTTTCGACCAACCCAAGGCGGCTACCAAAAGCAAGGTCCAATCTATGACGATGGAGGCGGAGCCAGCCGCTATTTCAAGACCGTCGAGGAGGACCTCGTTCCTTACTTGAGGGACTTGATTACACCACCAGAGGGCGCGGTGAAGGTCGTCCCGCTCGATATGATTGAACCGACTGGCGAAGACGAGTCCGTGCATGGCTTCATTGTCATGGGAACGCCGACCTTCGACCAGTGCGAAGAACTGCTACGCATCTGCAAGCCGGGCGCTCACGTCCTTCTCATTGCTCCCGCAGAAGAACCCACGGGCCATACGGGAATGTGTCGCATGGAGGACGCTGGGTTCGAGATAAGGGACACCATCCTTCTGCTGCTTGAGGCTGGTGGATTCTGGTATGTCCCCAAGCCCTCCGCTGCGGAGCGCGAAGCGGGCTGCGGGAACCTAATCAAGAAACAGCAGGACACGTCCCGTAAAGAAGGCAACCCCGGCGGTAACAACCCGCGCAACAGGGGCCTCAAAGAACGCGGGAACTCACACCCGACCGTCAAACCGTTTGCCATCATGCAGGCGCTTATGGAGGGCCATGCGGGTCCAGTGGTCGATCCTTTTATGGGGTCAGGGTCCACAGGCATCGCCGCTATTCATACAGGGCATGGGTTCATCGGCATCGAGCGTGAAGAGGACTACCTCAAAATCGCGGACGCCAGAGTTCGCCACTGGGCTGACAGTGAATGGCGAGGACGAATGACAGAGGTTGCCAGCGACCTCGAACAAGAACCTGAGACAGAACCCGAGGTCATGGACCTTGGTTCACTGTTTGGGCTGGGGGGTTTGGAATGACACAGACACTCACTCTCAAGCACGGGGACTGTGTAGAAGTCCTCGCAAAGATGTCCGAGGCCAGTATCGGGAGCGTGATCTGCGACCCGCCTTATGGTCTGGCCTTCATGGGCAAGGACTTCGACAAGCTGGGCGATGGAGAGTCCCAGCAGCGGTGGCACAAGGACTGGCTGGAGCAAGCCTATAGAGTCCTTCAGCCGGGCGGGGTCCTCAAGGCTTTCTCAGGGACGAGAACCTTTCATCGCCTTGCGGCTGCGATGGAGAACGCTGGGTACGAGGACATACGACTCGAAGCATGGCTCTACGGGTCCGGGTTCCCAAAGAGCCTGAACTTGGGACATGACCTCGAAGATTGGAAAGGATGGGGGACAGCTCTCAAGCCAGCATGGGAGCCTGTGCTGGTTGGAAGGAAACCGAATGAGTAGGCACGACAGAGACCTGTGGTTGGTTGTGGCGCTCTTCGTCGTCCTGCTGCTTCTCTCGTACTATGCACCGGAGCCAGAACCCAACGCGGGGCCGCTAACGCCCCCTGAGAGCCTGTATACGCCGACACCTCGGTAGCAGGCTTATGGATTGGAGTTGGTTGGGTGAACGATCATGGAGAAAACATGAAGGTATTCTATCTACAACGCAAAGAAGACGAGTCTGGTGTCAGCGGCACCGGGCGTATCGCACAGGGCATCATCTTCGACAATGGCAAGGTCGCCTTGACGTGGCTCTCAGACCATCCGTCTGTGACCGTCTATGACAACGTGGGCGAAGTCCGCGCTATTCACGGACATGAGGGCAAGACCGAACTGGTCATGGAACCAGATTGGAAGCGCGCCTGTGGTGAGATGAAGGCCGCCTTGAAAGAGGTGGACATCTTCCAGACCGTCCGTGACAAGCTGCCTGACGGTGCTGAGTCCAAAGACCTCCTCGACAAAAACTGAGGGACATTAGCGACGGGCGAACCGTAGTGGCGAGTATGGAGAGAAGAATGAGAAGGAAAGACGCATTGATTGATCAAGGGACGCCGTTGTCAGACGAAAGCCTTGGTTCGATTGCTGTGTTCTTCGACCACGAGAATATCGCATTGGCGATGCGGAAGAACCGAACCCGGTTCAACCCGAACCTCATCATCGACCACCTTGGTCAACGTGGTGATGTGGTTGTCCGACGCGCTTATGCGGATTGGGGTCGATACGATAAGGACCAGAGCGCTTACTTGGAGCAGGGTGTGGAGATGGTCTTCATGCCCACCTACGGCGCGCGGGACAAGAACAGGACGGACACAGCCATTTGCGTTGACGCGATGGACATCCTCCGCCTGCAACCGCAGATTGAGACCTTCATCATCGTATCGGGGGACTCTGACTTCGGTGTCCTTGCCCGGCGGCTCAGGTCGAACGCCAAGCGCGTTATCGGCATCTCAGCCAAAGAGGCGGCCTCGAAGATTCTGGTGTCTGTATGTCACGAGTTCATCTTCTATGAAGGTCTCGCGGGCGAGTCTCTGGGCTACGACTTGGAGGGTGCGCAGGAGTTGATTTTGTCCGTCCTTCCGAACCTCGTTGATGAGTATGGGGAGACCTTTCAGCCCTCCCTTCTCAAGGACAGGATTCGTCGTCGAGACAGTTCCTTCTCTGAACGCAACTACGGCTGCCCCAGCTTCACGTCTTTCTTGGAGAAGTTTCCTTCCATCCTGAAGGTCGAGAGATGGGCTGGCGGAAAGAACCAAGTCACCCTGATCACAGACTGAGGACAACATGGAACAAGAAAAGAAGAACATCATCAACAACATGGGCAAGCACCTTATCCGACAGTTGGAAGGCGACCTTCGGCGCAAGTTCGCTGCATGGAACAAGTTTGCCCAAGACGGTTTGGAGGAAATGAAGGACAAGCCCGAGAAGATGCCTCACATGCCTGTAGAGGTTCAGGTCGTGACCATGAAGGTCGCGGATGGGCAACTCTTCGACAAGGTCGGTTTGGAAGACATGCCTACCGATGGTGGTGTCCCGATGAAGATTGAGGTCTCTGACCCGTACTTCGTTGAGTTCAAGAACGCGATTCTCCCAGATGATGGGACGCCTGAGTACACGCCGGTGGATCAGATCCCATCGCTAATCAAGGCCATCCTCTCAGAGCATCCAAAGAGCGTAGGCTTCTTGCACACTGCTGAGTCTTGGGTCCATCGCGGCCAGAACCCATTGGTCAACGAAGACTACGCCTCAGAGGAGGCCCTTGTTGTCACCTTCCAAGGCATCGATGGCAGTGTCCTCACGGGCGTCCTTCCCATTGCTCTGGATGACAGCGGGCTTCGCTATCTGAAGCCGCTTGAGTTTGCCACGCCGTTGCCTACAGGCACAGGTCCTGCCAATGAAAGTCCAGCCAATGAGGGATGAGATCATGTTAGACATCGACAAGATTATCGCATTTGAAGAAGGGACCATTGCTGAGGACGACCTGATTGACCTCTTTCAAGACCTCGTAGACAGCGGACAAGCGTGGACCCTTCAAGGCTTCTACGGTCGCGCTGCTGTTCAACTCATTGCTCAGGGTCTGGTGGAGGTCAAGGACGAATCAAGCCTGCCTCCGATGGCTGTCTCGCACATCGAGTCGCTGCGGGGTGAGCATGATGCTGGATAAGCAAAGTGCCAAAGAACTGGCGGAGGCCATCCTGTGGTGGGAGGGTCTATGTGTCGGGGTTTGGAACGCGACCTTGGGCAATGTGCTTGGCAAGGTCGAAGTCGAGGAGCCCGAAGAAGCACCCTTGCTCCACTTGGCGAAAAAAGATCCCGAGTAGAGGGTGCGCTTTTCAAGGCCTGTCCGTAGTCTCCATGTAACCAAGATTTGGAGAGTGAGAGACATGGCAAACTTCATCAACATCGACGGTAAGGACTTCAACATCTTCACTGGGATTGAGCTTCCCCTGAGCGTCATTCGCGAGCATGGCGTTATCGTTCGTCATCTCAACGTCGAGCTTGCAGGCGACGACAGCGAGTACAGTGACTACCACACCCAGTCCGCTGTGAAGCAGCTTGCTGCCAAAGGTGTGTCTGTTGACACTCACGTTGCCGTGGCTTCTTGCCACGAAGACCTCTCTGGCTGGTGCGATTTCGAGCAGAAGTATGAATACTTCTCAGAGGACTGGAACCTGATGGTTCCCAAGAGCCTCGTGGCTCAGTTCGCGCCGAACCCCACCGAGGTTCGCGCTTGGGACCAAGCCGCTGAAATGGGCTTCGGCGATTGGGCCTGAAAAAACACTTTCCCACCTCCTTCCATTGAACGGGAGGGGGCTGAAAAGGGCCTAAATAAAGGCTCAATAACCAGCCCTACTATGTAGGGCGCTTACGTCGGAGGATAGAGAATGGCGCATTGGGTAGAGGAACTTGAGCGTTTGCGCAGGAGACAGAAACCCGAGCGTCGTCCGCACCTTCATATCCCGTTGCCGCCTCCGCCTCGCCCGCCTGAAAAGAAGGACGAGGAGAGACGCGAACGCGGGGTCGTCATTATCGGCAATGATGACGATTCAAAGTGTGGGATCACCATCTCAATGTTCTAACGTGCAGCGGCCCTCATGTGCAGGGAGGGTCCGTGTCGAAGAAGAAAACGAATACACCTGATCTCACCGAAGCCTTCGGTGAGAAGGTGCAGCGTATCGCAAAGCTCCGTGGGCTAAGCGAGGGCAGCGCTGATTACATGGTCCGCCTTCTGGTTCAGAAGACGCGGGTCGAACCAATCCCCGATACCTTGTTTGAGCTTTACAGGGACGCCTTGGAGGCGGACAAAAGCGTTGCTGCTGTCCGCTACAAGCGTCTTGGCGACCAAGCCTTGTTCGTCCTCGGCGTATTCCCCGAAAGCCTCGACCGTCGTGGCGTCAGCAAGCGTTACTACGCCGACATGGGATCAAGTGCCTATGACCGTGTATCTGCTTACCGTCCAGACAGTGGCATCATTTACCAAGAGCTATCCGACCGATTTGACAGTGCCGCTTGGACTGTCCGAGATGTCTTCGAGGAGTTCCGTCTGGAGTCTGCGGAGCAGGATGTATTGGCTCTCTACGAAGAATGGATACGCACAGGTTCTCTGAGGGTCCTTCGTCGGTTGCAGGAGCTTGGGTTCAACGTGAGCCCAACTGGGGGTCTCAAGTGAAGTTCCCAGACCACAAAAACTACCCACTGGTCCCCTTGAACTCAAACAGCTTGGCGAACCAGAAGCCACTCCAGACTTACCAAGCCGTTCAAGAGCTTGGTCGAGACGGTCGTCAGGTTTATGTTGATGCGCGAAACAAGCCTGTGACCATTGACTCCAATCCGGTGAGCAATCGTTCGGTGGTGCTCAACATCCAAAGCATTCAAATCAACAACCATTACGACCGAGAACCCAGCACTGACTTGGGCCGGTCCTGTGACGACCCTAACAAGCCTGAGCCCCTGAACGGGCTTGAAATGACGGGGTTGGTGTCGGTCATGTTTGGTGGAACTGTCGGTATCGCTTGCATACTTGTGGCTATTACCAAGTTGGTGGGGTGAGGAATGAAGCACGTTGAAGAAGCAGGTGAGACTTATTGGCAACACGCCAAGTTTGCATTCGGTCTTGCATGGTCGTTGATGAAGATGAGTTGGGTGATGGTCTTGCACGGACTGTTTCCAGAATGGAAACGGCATGATGGTCGAATCGGACCGTTTGCAGACGACCTCAAGAAGACCATTACAACCCGCCAGCTACAAATCGTTCACCGCTCCCTTGTCCAAAAGGCTATCGATGAAGAGCGTTCCGCTCGCTTGAAAGCGGACGCAACTCCGACCAATGGCAGTATCGACAAAGGCTCAAACGGCGGATTCTAAGAGGTGCTGGTCACCCATCTTTTCTTGCATCTGTTCATGTACGTCTGCAAACACACCCCATACACTTGCTTGGGCCTGACCATGTGGGTCTTCGCCAGCTTCTTCCGCTGCCTTGATTGCGCCCTGAGCGATGGCGTACATGCCCTCTACGCCTGAGAACCAATAACCAATCAGCGTCCTCCCAATCTTAGAGAACTTCGGGTTCTCGGGGTCAATCATGTCCGTGATGTACTTCTGGACTTCGGCTGCTTCAGGAAACGCACCCTGATTGTCCTCGTAGATTCCAGGGAAGGGGGGATCCCAGAGGCCTTGCTCCATGTCCGAGGCGATGTAGTTGATTCCCTGACACGCCCAGAACCCGTACCCCATCGGGTCTGACTTCCACTTCTCGATGGTTCTGGACAGCTCTAAAGCCATCTTCTTCTGAGCCGCGCGGGCCGATTGCGCGGCTTGAATCCTAAGACCTTTCGCCTTCTTATTCTTCGTCCTTCGTTTCAAGGCCTTCGCATGCCGCTTCTGTGCGGCGGACTTGCTGTTCTTCGCCATGCCTCTGCTCCTTGCTTATGACCCTGCACTCTACCCCCGGCGGGTAATGTAGACACGCTGGTCGCTTCAACCACAAGGAGACGTGATGAAAGAGAAGAAGCCCGTGACGGTCACCTACGGCCTCAAAGCAAGACAAGGAATGCTCAAGGGGGCTGACCTTGCTGCCAGAGCGATTGGGACCACCTTCGGACCCCAAGGTGGCATTGTCATCTTGGAGAAGGCCACAGGAAATATCGCGCCGACCTCAGATGGGGTCACTGTCGCCAGAGAGGTTCGTCCCGGAACTGGGTTGATGAGCATGGGTGCGGCGGTGATTCGCGAGGCTTGCTTGAAGGTCGAGGAGATTGCAGGGGACGGGACGACCACAACTGCGGTCATGGCTCACGCTGGGTTGGAGGTCGGAGGCAAGCTCGTTGCAGCAGGTTTCTGTCCAGTCAACATCAAGCGCGAGATGGACGAAGCCAGAGCGGTCGCTGTTGAGATCCTCCGGGAGATGGCGCGCCCAGTTGAAACCGAAGACATGGTTCGCTGTGTGGCCTTGATTGCCGCCAACGGAGACAACGAGGTCGCCAAGGCTCTCGCAACAGGATGCATGGCTGCTGGAAATACCGGGACCGTCAGCATCGAGGATGGTGTCAGTACTGGCATTGAAATCGAAATGAAGGACGGTGTTGAGATCGAGTCTGGGTTTGTGTCCGAGGCCTTCGCCAACGGCAATACAGAAATCACGTTGGATTCTCCGCTGGTGGCCATCATCAACCAAGGTCTATCCAAGGTCGAAGATGTCCAAGCGGTCATGGAAGAAGCGTCGCAGTGGCCCAACAATCACCTGTTGATCTTCTCGCCCTACATTGAAGGCCAAGCCAAGTCCACCTTGGTGATGAACCACAAGAAGGGCATCGTGTCCTCCTGTGCGGTCAACGTCCCCGGCATGCACAACTGGAAGCTGGAGAACATGAAGAACATCGCGGCGGTCTCCGGGGCGACCTTGGTTGACCCCGCAGCCTCCATGTCTTTTCAGGGTTCATTTGACGCCAACTGGTTCGGCTCAGTCAAGAAGGCCATTGTGGGTCCGAAGAAGACGACCTTGGAGGCGTACCCAGAAGCGGACGAGGGGCTTGCAGAGCGCGTTCAGGAACTTCAGAACCTCGCACATGGTGCTACAAGCGACTACGATGGAGACCGCTACCGTGAAGCAGCGGCCTCCTTGGATGGCGGTCTCGTCATCATCCGAGTAGGGGGTGCCACAGAGATGGAGATGAAAGAGCGCCGAGGTCGTATCGAGGATTCTCTTGGGGCTGTTCGAGGTGCGCTTGAAGAGGGCATTCTCCCCGGAGCCGGAAACGGTCTCTTTATGGCTGGCGACATTATCTTGCAGGAGGCGAACGGTCGCCACGGCTGGGAGATCGTTGGCAAGATGATGAAGCGGCCTCTTTATGTATTGGCAGAGAAGGGCGGAACTCATGGTGCGGTTGCGGCGGATAGGTTGAGTCAGTTCGGGGATGTCTTCGATTTCCTTGGCTGGGATCCTGTGACGGGTGGTATTCGGAACTTGGTGGAGTCCAACCCTGTGATCGACTCCGTTCGGATGGCCGTTGCAGCAACCGAAGCCGCTGTCTCTGTGTCCGGCACTCTGCTGACTTGCGAGGCGGCCTTGGTGTCCAAGCGATAAACAAGGTGCGTTTTTTACTGTATCAACGCAGTATAGACATGATGGAACTTGCAATCATACTCGCCGGATTATCAATGCTCATGGGACTCGCTTGGTTCCTGTTCAAGATATGGCTCTTCTTCTTCGGTCTTCGCTTCGCTGGCCTCGCCATGCAGGAGTGGGCGTCGAAGCATGAGGGCGGTCAAACTGAGGCCGACGAGAGCGAGTTTGGAAGTCCTGACATTTTTTCTTCGCCTGCACCTGAAGGGTATGGTCGGCACATCTCTCAGGTGAGACCTGTGAACCAACGGCGGGAACCTCCAAAACTGAGGCTCGTCAGGGGTGGGAAAGCCTAACGGTAAGGCTCCTATCTCTCCGTTGAGGAGAGGAGGCAGCTATGCTTACGGCCATCGGAAATGTCATGCGAGAACTGCACTCTCGGGGTTGGATTACCACCCGAGATGGCAACATCAGTTTGCGCAGAAAGGGCGAGAACACGCTCTACATTACACCGAGCGGGGTGCGTAAAACCATCATCCACCCCGAACATATTGAACGCTTGGCTGTTCAAGATGACAACACACTGGACTTGACCGGGTGCAATCCATCTGGCGAGCTTCACATGCATTGGCTACTCCAGCAGAACGCTGCGAAAACCCGTGCGATTGTCCATGCTCATCCAACGCATATCATCGCAGCCATCTACCGAGGGTTCGACTTGCAGGAGGTCTGTGAGCAGTTCCCTGAGATTTTCCGCTACACCAGAGTGGGACCTACCGTTCCCGCCATCCCCGCCATTACCGCTGAGCTTGGAGAAGCGACAGCAGTAGCCCACGGGCTCAAAGAAGATGGTCGGATCGCATTCGACATTGTTGGGCAAGCCCAACACGGTGTTTGCTCAATCGGGGCCGATCCATGGACTGCGTTTGAACACATAGAAAGACTCAATCACGTATGCGAAATCGTCCTTGCTTCTGGCGTCTCGCCAGTAACCGCATCGGACAAGTCTACGTTGAGCGGGGGGTGAGAATGTTTCTCTCCTTATACCCCCTATATTTTTCACTATTCAGAGGGGGTGATTTGCCCCACGAAACCGATAGGAGTGTATGCCATGAGCGACGATAAGACCACCGCGTTGCCTGCCAGTATGGAAGTCCCGGTTCTGGCCATTAGAAATACGGTCGTCTTTCCGACACTGGCGACCCCCATCAATGTCGGGAGGCCCCGTTCCCTGAAGGCCCTTGAAGAAGCCCAGAAGAATGACAGCTTGCTTGGGATCTTCACCCAGCGCGATTCTCAGAACGATAACCCAGACCCACGCGAAGGCCTACACCAGACCGGAACTCTTGTCCGAATCGTCAAGGTTGTCGCACGGTCCACGCAGAAGTTTCATGTCATTATTCAAGGCGTTGCTCGCCTTGAGGTAGAAGAGTGGAGCCAGACTCATCCATGTTTGCGCGCCAAGGTCCAAGTCATCGAAGACCCTGAAGGTCTGAGTGAGACCTACGAAGCAGAGACACAATCCCTCAAGCGTTTGACCCACAAGCTCATTCACTTGAACCCCGGCGTTCCCCAAGAGGCGGACTTCTTGATTCGGGCCATCAACAACCCAGCAGTACTTGCTGACGTGGTTGCCTCAAACCTCCCGCTTCAGGTCAAAGAGAAGCAGGCAGTGCTTGAGGCCTTCGACATCGAAGAGCGCTTGGAGTTGGTCTCTGAGTTCATCGACCGGGAGATTGCAGCCCTTGAGATGGCCGCCAAGATTGAGTCCGAGACCAAGGGCGAGATCGAGAAGAATCACCGCGAGTACTTCTTGCGTGAACAACTCAAGGCGATTCGCAAGGAGCTGGATGGGGATGAGGACGAGGATCCCGATGATTTCTTGTCCCTCAAAGAGCGGGTTCTCGCAGCCAACATGCCCAAGGACATCGAGAAGCAGGCGATGAAAGAGCTTCGTCGCATGAACAAGATGAACCAGCAATCCAGCGAGTGGACGGTCTCTCGCACATACATTGATTGGCTCATTGAGTTGCCTTGGGAAGTCCGCACGGAAGACAACCTCGACATCAAGAGCGCCGAACAGCGGCTTGATGAGGACCACTACGGCTTGGAGAAGGTCAAGGACAGGATTCTTGAGTACCTCTCTGTCCGCAAGATCAAGGCTGATATGAAGGGGCCGATCCTCTGTCTCGTTGGACCTCCCGGCGTTGGAAAGACCTCTCTTGCCCAGAGTGTTGCAGACGCCCTTGGTAGGAACCTCGTGCGTATCGCTCTCGGCGGTGTTCGAGACGAGGCTGACATCCGAGGTCACCGAAAGACTTACATCGGCGCGATGCCGGGTCGTTTCATCAAGGGCCTCAAGAAGGGCGGGTCCAAGAACCCGGTTGTGGTTCTGGATGAGATTGACAAGTTGGCCAAGGACCACCGGGGCTGCCCAAGCTCCGCGCTACTCGAAGTTCTTGACCCAGAGCAGAACAACAAGTTCGAGGACCATTACCTTGGCGTAGCGTTCGACCTCTCCGAGTGCTTGTTTATTGCAACGGCAAACTCCCTGGGGACAATTCAGGGGCCATTGCGTGATCGTCTGGAAATCATCGAGGTTCCCAGCTACACGGTTGAGGACAAGGTTCGGATTGCCCAAGAGTTCATCATTCCCGAGCAACTCGACAACCACGGCATCGATTACACCCACTGCTCTCTTCAGGGAGACAACCTGAGGTTCCTGATTGAGGGCTACACGCGAGAAGCAGGTGTCCGTAGTCTCAAGCGTGAGATTGGAACGCTCTTCCGTAAGGTCGCGCGAACCGTGGCATCGGAGGAGTGGGACAAGATGACCATTCTGGACAACGAGACCATCGAGTCCATGATGGGTCCAGTGAAGTACATCAACGATTTGGCTGAGCAGGATCCTGCGCCCGGCGTTGTGTGCGGGCTGGCTTGGACTGCGGCTGGCGGAGATGTCTTGTTCGTGGAAGCCAACAAGATGCCGGGCGAAGGCAAGGTCAAGATTACTGGCCGCCTTGGCGATGTCATGAAAGAGTCTGTCGAGATGGTTTCAAGCGTGGTTCGTGCCGAGGCTGAGAAGCACGGCATCACCAAAGAGAAGTTCAAGGAGTGCGATTACCACGTCCACTTCCCACAGGGTGCGATCCCCAAGGACGGGCCTTCTGCTGGCGCTGCTATCTTCACTGCGATTCTCTCTTGCATCATCGGCAAGAACGTCCGGTGCGATGTTGCCATGACAGGTGAGACTTGTTTGCGTGGGTTGGTGTTGCCTATCGGCGGCGTCAAAGAGAAGTGCATGGCTGCTTACCGCGCGGGCATCAAGAAGGTTCTTCTCCCAGAGAAGAACCGCAAGGACCTGCCGGATGTGCCTGAGGTCGTTCAAGAGAACCTTGAGATTGTCTTCGTAAAGACCTTGGACGAGGTTCTGGAACACGCTCTTCAATAGGGCGGGTTGTCTCCGTAGAGAATCTTCTCAATCCCCTTGGCTTCAACCCAAGCGTCCATCTCAAAGGACGCTTGGGGTATGCCGAGGACTCCTTGCTTGGCCCACACCTGAGTCTTCCCATCCATGATGGCTCTGGCCAAGATATGCCAACCGTCAATCAACAGCCCATCCTCATCAAGAACAATGAAGTCCGATGGCAGCACTGCTTCAACTGCCTTGTAGAAGTTTGCCATTCGGTGCAGGCGGATACGTTGGGTGTCGAGGTCTGGGTTCAGGCGGGTGCGATACCGCTCGAACAGCCGCTTCAGCGCGCCGGGCAAAGCCTTGTCGCCCATGATCTCCAACTCGATTTGCTCACCCCACATCACCGCCAGTTCAAGTTCCCACCCCAACTGGTCGAATCCGTAGTCCACCTCAGGTAGCGGACCTTCCAAAACTTCGAGGGCTGTCCACTTGTTCTGCTTCTGGAGTATTGGCTTGATGGGGAGCATGTCAGGCTCCTTGTGCGCAAGGTTCTCCAGTACGTCCTCGCGCTTGAAGGTCTCCATAACAGATTGTTCTCTGATGTATCGGTACAGCACGTTGGTCCGCCTATCGAATGATGTAGTCGTAGCAACCAAACCTCGAAGGAGTCGCAGCCACTGTGCCATCTTACCCCCCATCATGGATCAAGTTCATCAGAGCTTGGGCGCGGTCGCCGAAGTCAGTTGGAGCCATCTTCGAGACAGGCCCTGTGGCAGGCGGGCTTCTGGCAGATGGTGCAGGCGTTCAATCGGCTGAGCGTCTGGTGTTGGAGATTGGTGGTGGGACCGGTAGCGTGACACAAGAGATTTTGTCACGGGTCAATGAGGGCTGTACGCTGATGTCCATTGAGCGTGACCCAGAACTCGCTGACACCATGCGTCACAGGTTCCCAGTCGAGAGCGGTGTCCAAATCGTGACTGGAGATGCCATCGACATCAAGCGAATCCTCTACGAGCGCGGGCTGCCTCAAGCAGACAGCGTGGTGACCGCGATCCCTTGGACGATGTTGAGCTTTTCTCAGCAGGAGGAAATGCTGACTGCGCTAAGTGAGGTGATGGCTCCGGGAACCCGGCTCAGTGCCATCTGCTACATGAGTGCTGTTTGCACACCCGGCTTCTGGTTTTTTGGTCGGAACCTGATGAAGCTCTTCGACGACATCACTGTTGAAGGGCCTGTTTTGAAGAACATGCCGCCCTGTTTCATCGTCTCTGCGCGCAAGCGGTGACATGCCTATGAGGCGGCACTGTAAGGAGGTGTCATTATGGAAGAACTCGTACCTTCTTTCATTGAGTACGGTGTACTTGGTCTGTGGACGGTTTCCCTGATCCTGAGAGAGCGTCAGACCGAGGCGCGCCATCAGAGTCAGATGGACAAGCTGGAAGAACGTCACATCGCCCAAACACGCGATTTCTTGGCGATGCGGGACCGGATTCAGAACGACGTATTGGAAGAGTTGCAGGAGAACAGCAACAAGCTCGACCGCGCTCTCGACAAGATCAACGAGGGGCTCTTGGCGATGCGAGAGAAGTATGCGGAAGACCGTATGCGTGATATGGCGGCGCGTTCCGGGTCAGGCGAAGACAAGTAGCCTGCGCGGTACTGTGAAGCCAGTGGAAGGAGCGTCTATGTCGGGCAGGGTTGAAGTCGTCTGTGGATCAATGTTCAGCGGGAAGTCCGAAGAGCTTCTGCGCCGACTGCGCAGGGCTGAAATCGCAGGGCTGAAATACGTGCTCTGCAAGCCTGTTCAGGACACTCGAACCAACGGCGGAATCGCCACACACTCCGGCAAGGAACAAGACGCCATTTCGATCATGAGCGGGTTCCAGATTGAGGCGATGGAGGGGCTTGATGCCATCGACATCATCGCCATCGACGAAGCCCAGTTTCTGGATGACGTTTCTGTAGGTGTGGTTCAGCGATTGGCTGATATGGGCAAGCGGGTCATCCTTGCTGGTTTGGATATGGATTACCGTGGGAACCCGTTTGGTCCAATGCCCTACTTCTTGGCCATCGCAGACGAGGTGGTCAAACTCCATGCTGTGTGCGTCGTTTGTGGAAAAGACGCTTGCCGAACCCAGAGACTTCACAAGAGCAGCGCCCTCGTAGACATCGGGGCAGCAGACAAGTACGAGGCGCGGTGCCGCGTCCATTTCGAGCCGCCTGAACAATCATCAGAGAGGACTCAATGGACTTAGAACTCATCATGACATTCATCGCTGGTCTCGCGACCGGCGCTTTCATCGGCTGCCTTCTGGTCGTTCGGACCTTGTGGAAGTCAATCAAGGGCATCGCTGCCTTAGGCGCTGCGCTTTTGGAGACCGCAGCGCATAACCAAGCCCAAGCTCAAGCTCAGGCTGAAGCGGATGCCCTTCACAAGATTTTCCGCGCAGCGGGTTCGGAGCCTCACTAATGGCACGGCGGCGTCGGAGAAAGAGTTACCGGCGTCGCAGTCGGAAGTCCTCGAAGAAGGACACGAGCGTCTACTGGGTCTACGCCATCCAGAGTCTCGATGACCGAGGTGTGGGTAAGAACGGGCAGAAGCTACAAGGCTTCTTCTACGTGGGCTGTACCACGAACCTTGAGCGACGCCTGCGCCAACATAACGGGGAGCTTGTGGGCGGAGCCAAGTACACAGCCAAGCATCGACCTTGGGAGTACAGGGCCATCTACGGCCCCTACACGGGCCGTTCTAACGCCATGAAGGCCGAGTATGCTCTCAAACACGGAAAGCGCTCCACAGGGCGAATGAAGTGGTCCACGAAGGACTCCAAGTGGTGCCGGGGTCTGGGTGCTGATGACCCGAGGGTCAAAACTGCTGGGGCCGAAGTCGAGGATTGAACACCCACGGGTGCTGGCGGCCTTCTTCATTCCATGCAGCGCGATCTTCCCGTTTCAGTTTCTTGATCTCATTCTGCGCAGCGATAGCCTCGGACCTCGTCTCGAAGGGTCCATACAGCGCGCGCGGACGCCAAGGGCGTAAGGCGACGAAGAACGATGTGCCTCCCGGCATCTCGCCATTCATTCTCATCAGGGCTATCGAGGGGTCTGTTGAGAAACCGACGTGGAAAGGCCCGCTGCGACCAACAGCAGAAAAGCGGCTACAGCGGCTCTCTATGACATGAACCCAATACATGCTCCCCCCTGCGGGTTTCTCCTGCTAACCAAACTCCATAGGGGAGAAACCGTCGGTGGCGACATTGAGGTCGGAGGTAGAATAAGCCTTGGGAACCTCTGGTCCAACGGGAGCAAGTGCGTTTGAGCTACAACATTCCATGCAAGCGAGATCCTCAGAACGTGAGTATTCAGGCGACCGTGGCAATGGTGATTGCGGCGGTGTGTCTCGCTGCAACCATCATCGTGCTGATCATCACGCTGAATGTGGGGGTGGAAAACGCGGACGCTTGTAAGACCGCTTGTGGGGAGGGGAACGTCAGGTCAGTGACCGCCTTCAAGTGCTACTGCAAGGACTGACTTTAGCAGCAACCGCAACCGCAGCACCCGACCTGCTCTGCTTCCCACGCGAACATCTCCCCATCGATCTGCTCCTTGATGACAAGCAGCCTCTGGATGT
>MDTA01089251.1_pt1 | contig 15948 bp, 15 predicted proteins | sample 811151 | NCBI WGS metagenome assembly MDTA01 (sample SAMN05326648, study PRJNA326480) | marine metagenome | isolation source: seawater | place: Indian Ocean: South | collected 2010 | reverse complement strand
GAATTTAATATAAATAAGGATAATATTGTATTCCTTAACCACGAAACTACCCCTCCATCTAAAACAATGATCACCGAAACTGATGATACAAAAGATAGTTCTCTTATTTATAAATTGTTTCCGGAAAAGAATACAAAAATTCTAGACTGTACTGGTGGGTTTGGCAATGATGCAATGGCATTTTCTAAATTAGGTTACAAGGTGACAATAATTGAGGAAAATCCTCTTGTTGTTTCTATGCTTAAGGATTTTTTTGATAAGAATGAAAAAATTAAAGTTATTTTAAAGTATGGTAACTCTCTAGATTATTTAAGATTAAAGCCAGATTCATTTGACTATATTTTCATTGATACAATGTTTAAAAAAGAAAAAAATAAATCTAAGCCAAAAAAGGGAATAGAGATTCTACAATACATATGTAGAGAAAAAATTAGTCGTTTCAATCTTATTAAAGGGGCTGTAAAAAAACCTTGTCGAAGAATTATTATTAAAGAAAGCCCAAAATCACTATTTGAGTATGATTTTGACTACTCTATCAAAACAAAACTCATTAGATATAATATAATAAAAGGTGATATGTAGGTGATCATGGAAACTGAGTCTTTATTTGCTAACAAACTTAAATTAATTATTAATAACCTTAGGTTTAGTAAAATAATATATATATCAGAAAAGCATAATGAGCGCATATTCTATTCACTCTCAAATAATTTTGATTCAATAAGAATAATAAAACACATTAACCACATAAAAGATTTTGTGAGCAAAGAGGATCTTATTATATTAGAAATTAATGAACTTCAATTTAATCAAGAAATTCTTTTGGAGATAGCCAAGCTTAGAACCTATCATCCAACTAATCTAATAATACTAGTCGGGTATGGGAATAATCTTGAACCAAATCAATTTCATGGAGAGCTTATGTCATATGGGTTTAAAAATCTTTTTAGCCAGAAATTACAAAATATATTTTATGATCTTTATGAATATAATATAATTGACTATAAGACTAAACCAGAATGGCTTAACAGTGATTATTGGGCTAATCCTGAGCTTTGGAAGAAATAAATGCAAGAAATTATAAAAAAAGCAATCATGGATCAGCTAGTTGATTCAGAAGTTCTAGTAGAAGGTAGTGAGTCAAAGTTCACCGTGCACGTTAAAAGTGATGACTTTGTTGGCAAAAGTATTATCGAACAACATAAAGTTATCTATGCTATTTTAAATAAGTATATTGAGACAGGTGAAATTCATGCGCTGACTTTAAAAACTAAACCTAAAACATGAATTCCCTAGAGCGTTATCCTAAACACAGTCATGATAAGAAGATCATACACATCGATATGGACTCTTTTTATGCATCCGTAGAAATAGCAGAGAAACCGCATTTAAGAAATAAACCAGTAGCTGTAGCAGGAAGTAGTGAAACACGAGGAGTTGTAACGACATGTAACTATATAGCAAGGAAATTTGGAGTGCGATCAGCTATGCCGTCATTAACAGCCAAAAAATTATGCCCGAATATAATATTTATCCCGGTGCATATGGAGAAATACAGAAAAACCTCTAAAGAAATACATAAAATATTCAAGTGTTATACAAAAATTATCGAGCCAGTTTCTTTAGATGAAGCATATCTAGATGTAACGCACTCAAAATATTGTGGAGGTAACCCAATAGAAATGGCATCACAAATACGAAATAAAATACTACATGACCTTAAAATAACAGCATCTGCAGGTATTGCGCCAAATAAGTTTTTATCTAAAATTGCAAGCGAGTGGAATAAGCCGAATGGCCAATACTGCATTACAAAGAGCATGATAGAAAAATTTATGTTTGCCTTACCAATAAGGAAAGTTATAGGCGTGGGTGAAAAAACAGAAAAGAAACTCAACGATATTGATGTTAAAACATGTGGCGATCTTCAAAACGTAAGTTTGATAGATCTTAATTCCAAATTCGGAAAATTTGGCTCTACATTATTCGACCTTTGTCGAGGTATAGACACTAGAGATGTTGAATCCGATAGAGACTCAAAAAGTCTAAGTGTAGAGGATACATATGCGATCGACTTAAATTCAAAACAAAGATGTATAACTGAACTTTCAAAAATATATAAAAAACTCAAACAAAGATTAAATGAAGATAAATATATAGATAAGAAAATTAAATCTTGTTTTATTAAAGTCAAATATAATGATTTTAAAATATCTAGTCATCAAACAATATGTGTGATACCAAAAATAGAAAGCTACTTAAAATTGCTTGATAAGGCAATAGAAAAAAAGAGTAAGCCGATTAGATTGTTAGGAGTAGGTGTTATCTTTGATAACAGACCTCAACTTAACTTAAATATCTACTAAATATTACTAGCATTATTATTTTTTTTTACATATGATAAATATTACTTGATTGAGGGGTTATTGATGAAATTTGAAACAATTGCGGTCCATGGAGGATATTCACCTGAACCTACCACTAATGCAGTGGCAGTACCAATTTACCAAACAACTTCATACTCATTTAGAGATACACAACATGGCGCAGATTTATTTGATCTAAAAGAAGCGGGTAATATCTATACTCGTATAATGAATCCAACATCTGATGTTCTAGAAAACAGAGTAGCAGCGCTTGAGGGTGGCGTTGGAGCTCTTGCTCTTGCGTCAGGATCAGCGGCGACAACTTACGCAATTATGACAATTTGCGAGGCTGGTGACAACATAGTCAGCACCAGCACTTTATACGGAGGGACTTGGACACTTTTTGCGCATCAGCTACCTAGATTTGGGGTAGATGTAAAATTTGGCGATCATGACAAAATAGATCAGATGGAAAAATTGATTGACTCAAAAACAAAGGCAATTTTTTGTGAGTCTATCGGTAATCCTGCAGCAAATGTAGTTGATGTTCCAAAGATGGCTAAACTTGCTCACAAGCACAATATACCACTCATTGTCGATAACACAGTACCGACACCATACATCTTTAGACCAATAGAGCACGGTGCTGATATAGTTGTCCATTCTCTAACTAAATACATGGGTGGCCATGGTACAACAATAGGCGGCATCATAGTAGACTCGGGTAAATTCCCATGGGATAAAAATAAACGTAAATTTAAAAGATTAAATACACCTGATATGTCTTATCATGGTGTGGTGTTCACAGAGGCAGCGGGACAGGCAGCATTTATTGTAGCTGCCAGAACCGTAGCTCTGAGGAATATGGGAGCAGCAATATCTCCATTTAATAGTTTCCTAATTCTACAAGGAATTGAAAGTTTAGCAGTTAGGATGGATAGACATTGTGAAAATGCAGTTAAAGTATCAAATTTTCTCTTGAAAAATCCAAATGTTACTTGGGTAAATTATCCAGGAATACCAAGTAGCCCAGATTTTCCTTTAGTTAAAAAAATTATGGGTGGAAAAGCTTCAAGTGTATTAAGTTTTGGTATAAAAGGCGGCAGAACTAATGGTGGTAAATTCATCGACAATTTAAACCTTGTCACGAGATTAGTTAATATTGGTGACGCCAAATCATTAGCCTGCCATCCTGCTTCAACTACTCATAGACAATTATCAAAGAATGAACTTAAAAAAGCTGGCGTCCCAGAAGATTTGGTGAGACTATCAATAGGCATAGAAAACATTGACGATATCATTGATGATATTACTCAAGCTCTTGATGCTGTATTCAGAAAAAATAAAAAAAAGAAGTAATTATTTTTTGATATAAATTTCTTTACCTAATTTTTTAAACTCTAAGGACTTCTCATCTAAGCCAAAGCTGATTGCGACACCGTGATCATTTAAACCTTTCTGTTCAGCATAATCACGAATATCTTGAGTAATTTTCATTGAACAAAAATGAGGGCCGCACATAGAACAAAAATGCGCAACTTTTGCACTCTCTTGTGGCAATGTTTCATCATGCATCTCTCTTGACTTATATGGATCTAACCCAATATTAAATTGATCTTCCCAACGAAATTCAAATCTGGCTTTTGAAAGCGCGTTATCTCTGTACTGGGCAGTTGGATTACCTTTTGACAAATCAGCTGCATGTGCAGCAATCTTATATGCAATCATGCCATCTTTAACATCATCCTTATTAGGTAAACCTAGGTGCTCCTTTGGTGTGACATAACACAAAACGGATGTACCGTATGCTCCGATGTTTGCAGCCCCAATAGCTGATGTTATATGGTCATATCCTGGTGCTATATCTGTAACTAAAGGACCAAGAGTATAAAATGGTGCATCGAAACAGATTTCTTGTTCTTTTGTGACATTCTCCTTGATTTTATTGATAGGTATATGTCCTGGCCCCTCAATCATTACTTGCACATCATGATCCCAAGAATACTTAGTTAATTCTCCCAGTGTTTCTAATTCAGAAAATTGAGCGTCATCGTTTGCATCTGCAATGCTCCCTGGACGAAGACCATCGCCTAGCGAGAAACTTATATTATATGATTTCATGATTTGACATATATCATCAAAGTTTGTATACAAAAAATTCTCTTTATGATGTGCTAGGCACCATTTAGCAATTATAGAGCCTCCACGGGAAACTATGCCAGTTAATCGATTCATTGTTTTAGGTATATATTTTAATCTAACACCTGAGTGAATGGTGAAATAGTCAACACCCTGCTCTGCCTGCTCAATTAAAACTTGTCTGAAAACCTCATAATCCAAATCTTCAGGCTTGCCATTAACTCTCTCTAATGCCTCATAAATAGGGACAGTACCTATAGGAACGGGTGAGTTTCTAATGATCCTCTCTCTTGTTTCATAAAGGTCTTTTCCTGTTGATAAATCCATCACAGTATCTGCTCCCCATCGAACTGCCCACAATAACTTATCAACTTCTTCATCAATATCGGATCGTACAGGAGAATTACCAATGTTTGCATTAACTTTCGTCAAAAAATTTTTTCCTATTATCATCGGTTCTAATTCTGGATGATTTATATTGGAGGGAATTATCGCTCTTCCAGAGGCAACTTCTTCTCGTACATATTCTGGGGTTATTTTTTGACTCTTGCTTAGGTGTGGGCTAACGTTTTCCCTGATTGCGACATATTCCATTTCCGATGTAATGATCCCTTTTTTTGCATAGTGCATTTGAGATACGTTTTCTCCCGGTTTTGCAACAAGAATGTCTTTCAATTTTCCTTGTTTAGATTGTGAAGTGTTCTTAAAACTCGTAGGTGTGTCTCTTTTTGATGAAATTGTATCGTTGCGATTTTGAATCCACTTAGTTCTAATCGGCTTGAGCCCTTTGTCTACATCAATACTGTAGCTTTTATCAGTGTATAATCCGGTTGTGTCATAGACGTATATAGGTTTATTAATGATAGGGTTTTTCCCTTTGCTCATCGTAGGTGATAATTCAATCATCCTAGAGGGGACCATAATTTGATCTGTGCTTCCTTTAGTATAATATTTTTTTGATTTTGGAAAATTTTTGCTATATTCCCTTATATCTATTTTTTCATTATCAGACATAATTTCATAGTATCATGTTTTAATTGACTTATACTACAACAATACTAAACTTACCATTGAAATGAAAGAACTGAATAGTGACAATGATAGAATTAAGAATTATATGCGAACATTCAACATAATTGATGAAAATGTGCTCGATGTAATTTGTGATGTGAGAAAAGAAATTTATGCTCCAAAAGCATACGAGTCTTTTGCCTATTCGGACTTTCAAATACCTCTCAATCATGCTGAATTTATGCTGACGTCAAATGTTGAAGGTATAATTTTGCAAGCCATGAAAATATCTCATAATGACTCTGCGATAGTTCTAGGTTCGGGCACAGGTTATCTATCTTCTTGTGTTTCGAAGTTAGCAAATAAAGTAATGGCTGTTGATATTTATAGTGATTTTATAGAAAACTCAAAAAGAAATTGTGATGAGCTTGGTATAGATAATATTAATTTTAAATGTATGGATATTAATGATTCTTGGGACTTGATAAAAAATTTCGATATCATCATATCAACATTTAGTATTGAATCACCAGATGTCATCGCACGTAATATGTCAAATAATTCCAGAGCTTTTGTTTTTACAGGTGAACGAAATTCCCCTATAAAATCTGGTAAAATCATTTCCAAAATTGAAAATAATGGGTACACTAGAGAACATATTATACAAACAAACGTAAAACATATAATCAAAGGACTGAATTAAAATGATCGAAAAAACACCTGAGGAAATAAAAAAATTACTAGAAGATAAAGGAGAAGTGAAAATAATTGATGTTAGAGAGGATTGGGAGTACGAAATATGTCATCTTGATGATTCAATTCATATTCCACTGCTCCAAGTAGAGGAAAAAGCTGAAACATTAAATAAAGAGGACATACATATTATAGTGTGTCACCATGGAATCAGAAGTAGAATGATTGGAAAATATCTAGAGAGTGTGGGATTCAAAAACATAATCAATTTGTCTACCGGTCTAGAAGGTTGGGCAAATGATGTAGATAAATCAATGAAAAAATATGAGCGAAAATAAAAATTACCTAAAAATATTTTTTTTACTGTTGATGAGTAACAATGTGTATGCAGCTGACTTAATTGATGTATATAAAAGAGCTATTCAACACAACGATGATTACAGGATTATTAAAAATGAAAGAGAAATATCATTACAACAATACAAGCAAACAGCGTCTTCAATATTTCCAGAGATTAATTTCCAAGCTGGAACTAGAGAAACTAACATAAATAGATATATTGGACCAGGAGACAATACGGATTTTAATACTGATAGCTACAACCTCACGTTACAACAACCAATATTTCGTCTGGCTTTTTTCGATGAATTAGATAAATCTGATGCAATTGCACGAAAATCTGAAAAGCATATTTCTCTTCAAAAGAAGAAAATTACCTTGAAGACAACAGAGCTGTACTTCAGACTTATTTCTAACACTAATTACCTTAGAGAAAAAACTGAACGATTAAAACTTTCAGAGAAAAAGTTTTCAAATGCAAGGGAATTGTATTCAAATGGCTCAATTACAAAAATAGAGTTTTTAAAATATAAGTCTGATCTTGAGTCATCAATGATAGACAAAGAGATGGCTCAAAATGATCAAGAGAATTCAAAGGGAGAACTGTATATTTTCGTTGGTAAAAAGATATCAGATGTCCACAATGTAAATACTGAAATTGAAATATCAAATAATGAATACGATTTGTCTAACGTACTTGAGCAAGCAACCTCAAAATATGAAATAGTGCAAATGGCTAATTATGATTTGGACATCTCGCAAAATGTATTTGAATCCAATAAGTCTCAACATTTCCCTACAGTTGATCTGATTGCCTCCTATGATTATTCAGATATCACTGGTGGCGCAAGATTTGGAGCTAACAAAAGAGAGTCTAGTTCTGTCGGACTAACGATAACCTTCCCTATTTATCAAGGGGGTTATCAATCTGCTAAAGTAAGCGAGTCCAGATACAGGTTGGAGAATGCTCAAATTAAATATGAGCAAACACTTAAAATTTTAGAAAAAGAGATTACTGATAAGATTGGGAAATACAATATACAAAGAGGTTTTGTTAATAATCAGAAAGATAGATACGAACTCCATAACCTTAAGTATATTGCTGCTAAAAAGGGCTTCAGAGCTGGGATTTATACAGACACTGAGCTTCAGCAATCTAAAATAGAGTTAATGAACGCAAAAAATAAATATATTGACTCGATCTTAAATTTTATTCTGCTAGATCTAGACATCAAGCAGTACACATCTCAAATTGGAATTGATGAAATCGAAGAAATAAACTCAATATTAGTTTGGTAAATAATAATACTCGATGTTTATATACAACCTACTAATCTATATTTTATCTCCAATTATAATTATTAAAATTCTTTACAATTCATTACAAAGAAGCAACGATAGTAATTTTGTAAAACAGCGTTTAGGACTACTTTCATTTGAAAAAAATAGGGATTCTATTTGGCTACATGCATCATCGATAGGAGAAACTAAAATAGCACTGAAGCTATTACAAATTTTTAGGGAAAGAGGTTTAAAAGATAAGATAGTCATAACCACTACAACAAAATCTTCCAAAGCAATACTAGATAAGTCAAATGAGAATTTCCAGCACTATTACCTTCCATTTGATTTTCTTTTAACAATGGGTAGATTTATTAATGCGATTAATCCTAAGATCTGCATAATCATAGAAACAGAGATTTGGCCAAACATGATCAGTATATGTGCTAAGAAAAAAATTCCCACAATTATTGTCAATGCTCGCCTATCTAAAAGAACCCTCAATTCAAATAAATTGATAAAAAGTATATACAACAACGCTCTCAATTCAGTGAATGGTATATATTGTAAATCTCAGCGAGAAAAAGAAAATTATATACTTCTTGGTGCTAATGAAAATAAAATATCTGTATTAGGCAATATAAAACTATGCGAGTCTCTTAATAAAATTGAAGGTGAAAGACCAATTGAAAGAAAATATGTTTTAGCGGCATCTACGCATCCAGGTGAAGAAAGACAAATAATTACTGAGTGGCTTAAAATAAATGATAAGAGAACATTGCTAGTTATTGTGCCGAGACACCCTGAAAGACTTGGAGATATTCTGTCTGATATACCACTAAGTTTAGTACGAATTGCTATAAGAAGTAAAAAAGATAAAATCCGGAATAATACACAGATTTATATTGCTGATACAATAGGAGAGCTTGAAGATTTTATTAAGTATTGTGAATTTGTTTTTATGGGAGGATCACTTGTTGATCATGGCGGACAGAATTTTCTTGAAGCTGCATCTCTAGGAAAATCAATAATCGTCGGTCCATATATGTATAACTTCATTGATGAAACAGAGGAGTTCCTTAAAAATAATTCAATGATTATGGTAAAGAACTCAAAATCATTAAAACATGTTTTCGAGCGTCTTCTGAAATCTAAACAAAGACGAGATTTGTTTGGAGATAATGCAAAGAAACTTTTACAGAAAAAAACAAAAGTGTTAGATGATTATTACTCGATGATTAAAAAATATATCTAGAGAATCTTATGTCGTTGAATATCCCTCAAGAAGCGATTTCCAGTATTTATCTAAATGATCTTTATAGCCCAATTTAATAATTGAACGTTTTAGTCTGGATATATTTTTACGCATGAGACCAGAGAATAGTTTGCTATTCAGCCCAATTATTGATTTATCAAAATCAATTATATAGATATCAGGCTTTTCAACAGGTGCTTTACTTGACTTATTTAAAGATGCTACATCAACTTTTACCAAGATGTTATGGGCATTTAGATCTCCATGATAGACGCCTAAACTATGCATTATAGCTATTTGTTCTCCAACCCTGACAAAAAGCTCTTCATTAGCATATTCCCTCATATATTCAGATAATGTAACCGTGTCTTTTAATCTCTCTACAATTAAGCTTGCCCTATAAACTAGAATATTTTGATATGTTATCCATCCCATTATGGGTTTACAGGTATTAAAATTATGTTTATATAAAAAATTAAGGATATGAAACTCAGAGTAGGATCGAGTTGCTGTTAATCCAAAAAGTGGTCTAGTATATTTATCACCAAAAAACCTCATTAACCCCTTCCTAATAAAGTGCTTCTTGATCCAGTTCTCTTTATTAATAACCTTGATATTAGAAGTTTGATTGACGTTGCGCACTTCATCATTTATTACCTTATTAACGTCTAAATCAATATCTTCATCATAAAAAATGATGTCATTATGGATTTTTTTTATTATCATAAATATTGCATGTACAAAGAAAAGCACCCTCTTAAATCTATTTGCCTCTTAAGGTTATCCTCCTTAGGTGACGTTACTCACATGATTCCAATTATAAACACAATAAAAAATGTGAATCATAAAACAAATATTACATGGATTATTAATAAAACAGAATATGAATTAGTGAAAAATATAGAAAATATTTCGTTTGTCGTCATTGACAAGAAGAAGATCTATAAGAGTCTCAAGCAATTATATGAATTAAGAAGATCTATGACTTTTGATGTTTTGCTTCATATGCAGGTTTCTTTTAGATCAAACGTATTCAGTATGATGGTAAAATCAAATAGGAAAATTGGTTACAATAAATATCTCTCAAAGAATCTTCACTCTCTACTCAACTATGAAGAAATTGATTGTAAAACTCCCATGCATGTTCTGGATACTTTTTTTTGTTTTTTGGAAAAGGTTTCTATCAATGACAAAAAATTAGATTGGTCCATGAATATAATAAAAGGTGATTTACAAAAAAAATTAGTTAGCTCAAAATATATAGTGATTAATCCTTTTACGAGCTCACGCAAGTTTAATTACAGAGAGTGGGAATTAGAGCAATATAAGGATGTCTCAGAGTTTCTATACAATAGATATCAAATGAGAACAATAGTTGTAGGAGGATCGAGCAAATATGAGATAAATAGCTCAAAAACTTTTAATGGGATCCACTACATTGATAACTTCGTTGCAAAAACAAATTTGGAAGAATTATATGTGATACTTGAAAACTGCCATATGTATATTGGTCCAGATTCGGGTACGCTACATATTGCATCGATGCTAAACAAACCTGTGATAGGCTTATATGCAACCTCTAATCCAAAGAGAACAGGTCCTTATCGGAATATGCAATATACAATAAATAAATATCCAGATGCATTGAGGATATTTGAAAATAAAAATGAAGAAGATGTTGAATGGGGATACAGAGTCAGAAATAAGCAGGCAATGTCTTTAATAAAAATAGAAGATGTTAAAACCATGATTAAAAAGGTTATGAGCTGATATCCTCTAGCTTATTAATTAGGCCTGTTGTCGATTTTCCTTCTATCATATCTATAAGTTCAATTTTTTTTCCAACTTTCTCAAGACATGTTTGTCCAGCAATATATTTATCTTTATAATCACTACCCTTAACAAGAATATCCGGAAGAATTGTACAGATTATTTTTTCCGGTGTTTCCTCATTAAATATAATAATATGATCTACATTTTGAAGAGCGGATAGAACGTATGCTCTATCGATCTCAGTATTAATTGGTCTTGCATTACCTTTATTCAGTTTTACTGATGAGTCACTGTTTAATGCTACTATCAAAAGATCCCCTAATTTCCTTGCCTCACTTAGGAGGTGAATATGGCCAGTGTGTAAAATATCAAAACAACCATTGGTCATGATAATTTTTTTTCCAGTATGCCCATAGCTGTTGCGTAATTCCATTAGATTATCCAAGGATGTAACCAATTTATTGTTCTTGAAATGCACTTTCTAACTCATTTTGACTAACACTTGTAGATCCTAACTTTAGTACAGATAGACTAGCTGCAACATTTGATAACATCACTGACTTAGAAACACTATCTCCTGCTATTATGCAAGAAGCCAGAATTGATATAACAGTATCTCCTGCACCAGTTACATCAAAAACATCTTTTTTGATAGATTCAAAATGTTGCATACCTTCCTCGGTAAACAATGTCATACCATCTTTACCTCTTGTGACCAACAAATATTTTATTTTTAACTTTTCTCTCAGTTTTCTCCCATTTGCCTCAAGTTCAGCTGAATTATTTGATTTACCTGTAATTAGTTCAAATTCAGATAAATTAGGTTTTACTAATGTCGATGATTCATAGATACTAAAATCATTTCCTTTTGGATCTATAAATGTCATTAGATTTAAATCATTTGCATCCCTAATAACATTATGAATAATTGGCTTAACGACCCCTTTATCATAATCAGAAATTACTATACCATCACAATTATCGAATAGCTTTTTTATGTCCACATATGAACTCTCCATTTTTTTTGAGATATTAACATCCTCGTGATCAATACGAAGAAGTTGTTGATTCTGATCTATTACTCGTAATTTTAGTGTCGTTCTTATGTTGTTATCTATAATTGGATGAAAGGAAATATTAGCGGTAGAAATTAGAGCTTTTAGTGAGTCGCTTGTCTCATCATTGCCAATTAAACCGACAAGAGTAACATCCATGCCAAAATCAGCCAGATTTTTTGCTACATTTGCAGCTCCACCGGGTTTATCAAAAGTTTCAGTAATATCGACAACCGGCACAGGTGCTTCAGGTGATATTCTATTAACTTTACCTGTCCAATATCTGTCTAACATTACATCGCCAAGAACCAATATTTTCTTTTTTTCAATCATGGTTAAGTGTGATCAAACTAAACTAAGCCAGTTGTTATATTTTGAGATTTTACCATGAATCAAATCAAAGTAGCTACTTTGAAGTTTTTTCGTTATGGACCCTGGAACTCCACCAGAAATAGGTTGATCATTTACTTGGATAATAGGAGTTACCTCGGCAGCTGTACCGGTAAAAAAGGCTTCATCACAATCGAATACTTCTTGAGTTTTGATCTTTCTCTCTTCGGTTTGAATATTAAGGTCTTTTGCCAAATCAATGACTGTTTTTCTGGTAATTCCATCAAGAACTGTTATCAGATCAGGTGTAATAAGTTTATTATTTTTTATAAGAAAGAAATTTTCACCCGAGCCCTCATTGACAGAATCATCAGCACCAAGAATTAATGCTTCATCAAATCCAGATTTCAATGCATCAGTTAAAGCTAGCATTGAGTTTAGATAATTTCCTGTAGCTTTGGCTTTATATAGCATTGCCTCGGGTTCTCTCTTTGGAAACTGAGAAATTTTAACTTTTATTCCGTTGGTGATTTTTTCCGCCCCAAGGTAAGGTCCCCAATCCCATGATGCAACGGCTACATGAACTCGCAAGTTGTCTGCACGTAGACCCATTCCCTCATTACCATAAAAACAAATTGGTCTAATGTATGCATTCTCGAGTTTATTAGCTTTAACAGACTCTTTCTGGACATTCATTAATTCATCTTGAGAGTAAGGGATATCCATCCCAATAAGACTGGCAGACTGAAAAAGTCTCTCAGTATGATCTTGTAATCTAAAAATACATGTTCCTTCGTCAGTTTTGTACGCTCTGACACCTTCAAAAACACCAGTTCCATAGTGTAATGTGTGTGTTAGAACATGAACATTGGCATCTTTCCAGTCACAAAAAGACCCATCAAGCCATATTTTCCCTCTAATATCAGAAATTATCATTAGTTTTTAGAAATATTTAATTGAAAAGCATATCATGTCTTATATCCCGAAAGTACTTCTATTTTTAATAAAATTATTATGAAAATTAAGCTTTCTCGAGTATTTGTAATTAAATTTTTTGGTGTATAATGAGAATAATTCTCATTTTTGTATAGAAATTTACTTGGAGATAATATGGACTTGATTAAAAAAACTTCTAATTATGATGAAAAAAACTACTTTAATGTGCTCAAGGCAATATTGTCAGTTGTTATCATGATCTCTTTGATAACAACAAACGTATCTGCTGATGAGGTAAATGTGTACAGCGCTAGAAAAGGATATCTTTTGCAACCATTAGTGGATGCTTTTCAAAATGAAACCAACATAAAGGTCAAAGTGATTTCAGGCAAAGCAAAAGTATTACAAAAAAGAATTAAACAAGAAGGAGAAAATACAAGAGCAGATGTTCTTTTAACAGTTGATGCAGGAAACCTTTTCAAAGCAAAGGAAGATGGTCTATTAAAACGTATATCATCCTCTAAGTTAGACAATCTAATTCCTAGCTATCTTCGAGATGACGATGGATATTGGTATGGACTATCTATTAGATCAAGAGTAATTATGTATAATCCTGATAAAGTTAAGGGCTCTGATTTATCAACATACGAGGATCTAGCAAATGACAAATGGAAAAATAGAATATGTATTAGATCATCGAGTAACATATACAACCAATCTTTATTGGCATCAATTATTTCCAATTTAGGGGAAGATAATGCTGAACAGTGGGCAAAAGCCGTAAAAAGCAATTTCTCAAAAAATCCAAAAGGAAATGATAGAACTCAAATGACATCGGTGGTTATGGGCGAATGTGATATAACCATAGCAAATACATATTATCTAGGTAAATGGATTTCATCTGAGAAAGACAACGAGAGAAAATATGCAGAAAAAATATCAGTTTTCTTCCCTAACCAAGAAACTACTGGCGCACATATAAATATTAGTGGCGCAGCTGTCACAAGATATTCTAAAAATGTTGTGAATGCAGTCAAGTTCCTTGAATATTTGGCAAGCAATGAAGCTCAAAAGCTTTACGCACAAGCTAATCATGAATATCCTATAAGAGATGATATTGCTGTTAGTGAAATTGTTGAGTCATGGGGATATCCATTTAAAAAGGATACTTTAAACCTAGATGAATTGGGTAAAAACAATAGAAAAGCTGTAATGATATTTGATAGAGTAGGTTGGAAATAAAGAATAGTGAAACAACTAGGTTTTTACAATGATAGAATTATACTTTTATTGATAATAACAATCGTCCTAATACCTATTCTTACGGTCTTTTCTTTTCTCTTTTATCCATCTAGCGAGCTATGGGGTCATTTGAGAGCAACGTTAATAGATGATTATATTTTTAATACTATTTTTATAACGTTTTTTGTATCATTATTCACAGTTATCATAGGTGTATCTTCAGCATGGTTAGTTGTGATGTATAGCTTTCCGGGAAAGCACGTTTTTAAGTGGCTACTAGTTATGCCTATTGCAATTCCTGCTTATATATCAGCGTATATATATGCAGGATTAACTGAACCATCCGGTTTTCTATTTGATTTTTTTGATACAAATTTCAATTTAGGCAAAGAACTCTTTCATCTTATAGATATAAGAAACATTTATGGCTCCATATTTGTTTTAAGTATTAGTCTATATCCATATGTATATCTTCTCTGCTACTCGTCTTTTAGAGAACAATCATATTGTGCACTAGAGGTAGGTAAATCACTTGGTTTAAACGATATCAACTCTTTCAATCGCATTGGGCTTCCCCTTGCAAGACCGGCAATTGTTGCGGGGTTAAGTCTTGTTATCATGGAGACGGTAGCTGAGTTTGGGACAATGGATTATTACGGAGTTGCGACATTCACAACAGGGATATACCGCACATGGTTCGCACTAGGTGATGAGTCAAGTGCTCTTCACCTTGCATCGATACTTTTATCATTTGTATTTATCTTAATAATAATAGAAAAATACTCACGTGGAAGTAGAGCATATTATCATTCATCTCAAAAAAATAAAACACCACTTGAGATAAAACTTTATAATAAAAAAGCAGTGCTAGTTTCTTTATGGTGTTCTGTAATTGTGTTACTAGGTTTTATAATACCAATTGTTCAATTGGTAATATGGCTGTTTAATACATTTAACTATGCATTTAGAGAGAGCTTCTATAATATTATTATTAACTCTATTTTTATTGCAAGCATATCTGCAGTTTTGATAGTCTTTATATCAATCTATTCATCTTACAAAAATAGAATAATGAACGATAAGTTTACAAATATAGCTCTAAAAATTTTTTCACTAGGTTATTCTATACCTGGCGTGGTAATAGCGGTTGGTATCATAATATTTGTTACATCAATTGACAATATACAATCATTTTTATTTGATGAGCCCTTATACTTCTTTAGTGGATCTCTTGTAGCGCTTTTTATTGCATATCTAGTAAGGTTTTCAACTCTCTCGCTTAATGCGACAGATGCGGGCTTAAGTAAGATTAAGAAAAATATTGATTTAACACTTAACACCTTTCAATTAAATCCTACTACTGCTCTCGCTAGAATACACATTCCTATGATGAAAACCACAATAGTCACATCTTTAATATTAGTTTTCGTAGATATTATCAAAGAACTGCCAGCAACATTAATACTTAGACCTTTTAATTTTGATACATTGGCAATCAATGTTTATGAATTAGCATTATCAGAGCAAT
>MDTA01133586.1_pt1 | contig 15949 bp, 16 predicted proteins | sample 811151 | NCBI WGS metagenome assembly MDTA01 (sample SAMN05326648, study PRJNA326480) | marine metagenome | isolation source: seawater | place: Indian Ocean: South | collected 2010 | reverse complement strand
TTAGAGATTTGCGAGGATGAAGGAAATATAAATATATCATGTTCTCATGATGGTTACTCATATCTAAAGTTCAAACCTATACATACACGAAAATGGCGATTTGAGAATAATATATTAAACATTAGTGACCATGTTTCATCTAATTTTTACGACTGTCACGCAAACTATATTTTGCATCCAGATATAATGATTGATGACGTATCTAGCGATAGGCTGAAGATAATTTTACCTAATGATACAATCTTGTCATTAATTTTTATTGGGGCAAAAATTGAAGTTATTGATCATGCTTATGCACATAAATTTGGAGATGAAATTAAGACGAAATCTATAAAAGTTATAAATGCGCATAATTACACATGTAAAATTTTGAACCTATATCCATGAATGAACTAAAGAAAATATTAATGGTTTTTGGTACTAGACCTGAAGCAATAAAAATGGCTCCTCTTTTTCATGAGTTAAATAAACACAAATCTAATTTTAAGGTAAGTGTTTGTGTGACTGGTCAACACAAAGAGATGCTTGATCAGGTATTGAGTACATTTCAAATTATTCCTGACTTTGATCTGAATTTAATGAAAGATGGTCAAGACCTTTTTGATCTTTCTTCTTCGACGCTTCTTGCTATGCGAGATGTGATCAAAAAAGAAAATCCACAATTGATTTTAGTTCATGGAGATACTACTACTTCTAATATTGCAGCAACCTCTTCGTTTTATCTGGATATCCCAATAGGACATGTTGAGGCTGGCTTGAGAACTTGTGATCTAAAATCTCCATTTCCTGAGGAATTTAATAGACAGTTGATAAGCATGATTGCAGATTTTCATTTTGCGCCTACTGAAAAAAGTCGCACTAATCTTGAGAAAGAAGGCGTCAAAGCAAATTCAATATTTGTAACAGGTAATACAGTCATAGATGCTTTATTTTGGATCCTAAACAAAATTTCAAATGATAAAAAACTTGAACAAGACATAACAAATAATATAAATAAATATCTAAATTTTGATTGGCTCAATGATAACTTTATATTAATTACTGGACATAGAAGAGAGAGTTTTGGAGAGGGTTTTGAAAATATTTGTAAGGCAATAAAAGAATTATCTGAAAAATATAAAAATATTAAGTTTGTTTATCCTGTTCACCTTAATCCAAATGTTCAAAAACCTGTTAAAAAAATATTATCTAATTTAGAAAATGTTTATTTGATTGATCCACTTGAATATGAATCTTTTGTATATTTAATGAAAGCATCATATCTAATCTTGACTGATAGTGGTGGTATTCAAGAGGAAGCACCAAGCCTTGGTAAGCCGGTGATAGTCATGAGAAATAGCACTGAAAGGCCAGAGGCTGTTGAAGCCGGAACAGTAAAATTGGCTGGAAATAAAAAAGAGACTATCGTTGAGTCTATTTCTAATCTAATTGATAATGCTGAAGAGTATAACAAGATGGCAAAATCATATAATCCATACGGAGACGGTAAATCTTCTCAGAATATCTCTGAAATTTTAAAGAGAATTGAGTTATGAAAAAGATAGTTTCAGTAATAGGGCTTGGTTATATAGGCCTGCCTACTGCCTCATTACTTGCCAATAATGGATATTTAGTTAAAGGTTGTGACAAAAATCCTGATATAGTAAATTCGGTCAATAAAGGAAAATGTCATATCGTTGAACCTGATCTTGATGATAATGTCAGCAAAGCTGTTCATTCTGGTAATCTGATTGCATATGAAAATCCTCAAGCAGCTGATGTGCATATTATTTGTGTTCCAACTCCTTTTGATGATTCTTCAGAAATACCGTCCCCAAACATAGAATATGTACTGAGTGCTGCAAAAAGTATTATTAATCTTATTAAAAAAGATGATTGCATAATTCTCGAATCAACATCGCCTGTTGGAACAACAAATAACATAAAAATTTTATTTGAAGGAGCTGGACTAGATATTAATTCAATCAATATCGCCTATTGTCCTGAAAGAGTTTTACCAGGAAACATAATGAATGAATTAGTAGACAACGATAGAATTATTGGTGGTATTGATGATAAATCGTCAAAAGCTATATCTGCATTTTATAGCAGTTTTGTTAAGGGCGATATTTACACAACTGATGATAAGACTGCAGAAATGTGTAAATTAACTGAAAATAGTTTTCGTGATGTTAACATTGCTTTTGCAAATCAATTATCAATCATTTGTGATAAAGAAAACATAGATGTTAATGAATTGATTAATTTAGCAAATAAACATCCAAGAGTTGATATCTTGAATCCAGGTATAGGAGTTGGTGGGCATTGTATTCCTGTTGATCCGTGGTTTATTGTTTCAAAAGATCCTAAAAATAGTGAGCTTCTAAGGGTTTCTAGGCAGATAAATATGAGCAAAACTGATTGGGTATTTAATAAAATAATAGACGAAATCAATCAATTTAAGCTTAAAAATTCATTTATCCCTAAAATCGCTTGTTTAGGATTAGCCTATAAACCCAATATTGATGACTTAAGATGTTCTCCTGCTTTAGAAATTGTAGATTTGCTCTTTAAAGAGGGTATCGATCCTATTATAGTGGAACCAAATATCAGTGCTCATGAAAAATATAAAATTCATTCATTGAAGGATGCGGCTGAAATTGCAGATTTATTTTTTATTTTAGTAGGTCATGATGAATTTTCTATGATGAATGAAGAAAATACTTTTGACTTTTCAGGGCTTAAAAAATAATTTTTCTTAAATGAAAATCTTGGTATTAAGTTTTTATTTTCCACCAGATCTAAGTGCAGGCTCTTATAGAATGAGTGGCTTGGTAGATGAGTTATTAAATACCAGCAAGGATATTGAAATTGATGTTTTCACAACAACACCAAATAGATATAAATCATATAAACCTCAAATAAATGATAAATATAATCACAGAATAAATATTCATAGATTTGATATATACAATCATAATAATAATTTCATTGGTCAGGTTTTTGCTTTCATATTATTTGCATTTAAGGTTTTGGGTAGCGTTAAAAGAAAAAAGTGGGATATTGTATTTGCAACTTCATCAAGATTAATGACGGCATACTTAGGTTCATTAATTTCAAAGAAAATTAATGCCCCTTTATATTTGGATATTAGAGATTTATTTGTTGATACTATAAAAGATTTACATTCAAGACTCTTAGGATTACCTCTTGGAATGTTTTTAAAATTTATTGAGCGAAAGACTTATCTTCAGGCTAAAAAAATTAACTTAGTTAGCGAGGGTTTTAATGATTATGTCAAAACTATTACACCAAACGCCAACATATCAAATTATACAAATGGTATTGACTTAGAATTCTTGATTTATGATTTTGAAAAGAGGAGTGAATTTAAAAGTTTAATTCAAATTACTTATGCAGGTAATATTGGATCCGGACAAGGACTTGAAAAAATTATTCCGAACGTAGCATCTATTGGAAGCAAGAACCTAAATTTTAAGATTATCGGAGACGGTTCAACAAAAGATTTACTTATCAAAAAGTTACAAGAACAAAATATTAGCAATGTTGAAATATTAAACCCAATATCAAGAGAAGGGTTATTAGAAATATATAATGAAGCTGATATATTGTTTTTACATCTAAATGATGTAAAAGCTTTTGAAAAAGTTCTGCCTTCAAAATTATTTGAGTATGCGGCTACAAAAAAACCAATTATTGCTGGTGTATGTGGATATTCAAAAAGGTTTATAGACGATAATATTAATGGAGCCTATACCTTTGAACCATGTAATGAAAACGAGATGCATAATGTGATTGAAAAAATTATTGAACAAAAGACTTTTTCATTCGAAAGAGAAGATTTTTGCAAAAGATTTGCAAGAAATGAAATAATGATGAAAATGTCTAAAGACATTATTAATATAAAATAAGATGAAAATAAATAACATTGCACTGGTTACTGGTGGCTTTGATCCCCTTCATGAAGGACATATTAAGTATTTTTCAGAAGCAAAAAAAGATATTGGATATTTAGTAGTTGGTTTAAATTCAGATACATGGCTAGAGAGAAAAAAGGGATTTAACTTCATGAGCTGGAGTGAAAGAGCAGAAATTATAAGTAATTTAAAAATGGTCGATGAGGTTATTTATTTTGATGATAATGACGACACAGCAACTGATGCAATAAATAAATGCTTAAAAAAATATAAAAATGTCACTTTTATGAACGGTGGTGATCGAAATCAAAAGAATATTCCTGAATTAAAATATTTTCCTGAGCCCAATGTAAAATTTAAATTTGGAGTTGGAGGTAATAATAAATTAAATAGTAGTTCTGATATTTTAAGTAAATTTTATAAAAATTTTACTAAAACTGATAAAACCAATCATCCAAAAATAGATGCTCCTTGGGGCAATCACCAAGTCATTTATGATCCTAAAAATAATTATAAAATTAAAAGAATCGTCGTCCATCCTGAAGCAATGTTAAGTTTGCAATATCATAATCATCGTTCAGAGCACTGGATAATAGTATCAGGTGAATGTGAGGCTGAAATTGATTCAAAGAAATTAAAATTAAGGAGCGGAGATCATATTTATATCCCAAAATTATCGATTCATCGAATTAAAAATATATCTAAAAATGATGATTTAGTTTTTGTTGAAATTAATATAGGAAACTATATTGAGGAGGACGATATTACAAGGATATCTGATATATACGGTAGAGCTTAAAAATAATGAAGTCAATAAATATTTTAGTTGTAGGAGCTGGATATGTTGGTATGTCTGTAGCGGCAATGCTGGTGCCAAAATACTTGGTCAAAGTTCTTGAAAAAGATAATTCAAAAATAGATAAAATTAATAATGGAATATCAACTCTTAATGATGATGAAATTTCAAATTTATTAGCTTCAAACTTAGAAAACATATCTGCTCATGTAGCAAGTGATAACGTATATGATGGAATAGATATCATTTTTATCTGTGTTCCTACGGACTACAATAATGAAATTAATGCATTCGATACCTCTCTAGTTGAAGATGCTATTAAAAAATCAAGAGAGAAGAATAGTGATTCTTTGATTGTCATAAAGTCTACATTGCCAATTAAATTTTTAGAAAATTTCACAAAACAGTATTCAATAAAAAATGTAATTTATAATCCAGAATTTTTAAGAGAGGGCAGTGAGCTTCATGACAGCCTCAATCCATCAAGAATTATACTAGGCTATAAAGAAAAAGATGTTTCAAAGGAAAAAATTGAATTATTATGCGAAATTTATGCAGAAACAATTAATAATAAAGATACTAAATATTTACATATGAGTCCCACTGAAGCAGAAGCAGTAAAACTTAATTCAAATGCATATTTAGCTATGAGAGTAGCCTTTTTTAACGAAATTGATAATTTTTGTTTAGATAACAACTTATCAACAAAAAATATTGTAACTGGAATGTCACTTGATCCAAGAATTGGTGATTATTATAATAATCCCTCTTTTGGTTATGGAGGGTATTGTCTACCAAAAGATACAAAGCAGCTTATAGAATCACTGAAAGGCCTACCGAATAACTTAATTAAATCGATTGACGAATCAAATAAAAATAGAAAGCTTTTTATTTCAAAAAAAATTTTTGATAAAAAAATAAAAAAAATAGGTATCTATAGAATAGTGTCAAAATCTGGTTCAGATAATTTTAGAGAATCTTCAATTATTGATATCATTAATAATTTAAAAACTTACTCATGTGATTTAGCTATATATGAACCAAATATCAGTGAAGATTTTTTTCTCGACATCAAAGTTGAAAAGAGCCTTCAACATTTTAAACAAAATAGTCAAATGATTATTGCTAACAGAGTCGATAAAGAAATATTTGATGTTGAAGATAAAATATTTTCGAGGGATATATTTAATACAGATTTATGATAAATTTTATCAATATAGAAAAATCTGAGCCTTATAATAAATTTGTCAGTTTTTATGATCGAGCATTTTCAGAAAATCAAATAAATATTCAAGCCATGTGTATAAGCTCATATTCAACAAAAGAAGGTTTTGTAGATTCAAGATTTGTAAATTTAAAGTACATAGATAGTAATAAGTGGACTTTTTTTTCAAATTATAATGGTCCAAAATCTAAACAATTTTTGTCACATGAGCAAATTTCAATTTTATTTTATTGGAATACTATAGATGTTCAGGTGAGAATGAGGGCCAATATAGAAAAAACTAGCAGCGAACAATCAGATGATCACTTTTTAAATAGATCTAATCTTAAAAATGCTCTTGCAATATCTTCATCACAATCTAATAAAATTTCAAGTTACGAAGAGGTCCAAAAGCAGTATAAAGATGTATTAGATGATCCTGTTAAGTTATCAAAAAGACCAAACTATTGGGGTGGGTATAGCTTTACACCTTACTATATTGAGTTCTGGCAAGGCCATGAATCAAGAATTAACAAGCGTGAGGTTTTTGAGCATGTTAATAATGGAGATTGGAATTCTTACTTCTTGCAACCGTAGAATATTTTATTTTTATGATATAAAATTATGTCAATGATTATTCAATCAATCTCAATAATTAGTTTGTAAAACTATATATCCGTGTAGGTAAGTAAAATAGTAACGTCATCCAAAAAAAGAAGTTCGCCAATTAATGAAACTATATCTGCTGATAAAGTCTTATTGATTGATGCAGATGGAAATAAACAAGGATTGAAGCCAATTGATGAAGCTTTAAAAATTGCAAAGGATGCCTCACTTGATCTCGTTCAAGTATCTTCTTCAGAGTCTGAGCCTGTAGTTTGTAAAATACTTGACTACGGAAAACTTGTCTTTGAAAAGAAAAAAAATATATCAAATTCAAAATCTAAGAAAAAGAAGACTACTGTCAAAGAGATTAAATTTAGACCTACTACTGATACAAATGACTATAATATAAAATTAAAAAAGATTAAAAGCTTTATTCTTGATGGAGATAAGACTAAAATAAGCGTCCGTTTTAGAGGAAGAGAAATTTTAAATAGTGATATGGGAATTATTATTTTACAAAGATTAGAGAACGACTTGAAAGATATTGCTCAAGTTGATCAAATGCCATCACTAGAAGGTAGACAGCTTTTAATGGTGCTTTCACCTCAAAAGAGAAAATAGCATGGGTTATAAAATTAAAACACATTCTGGAGCTGCTAAAAGATTTAAAAAATCAGGTTCTTCTTTAAAATCAAGGAGTGCAAATAGAAATCATATTTTAACTAAACAGAGTACTAAGAGAAAAAGGCATAACAGAGGACTTAAGAAAATGTCCGGAACTGTACTAAAAATGGCATCAAAGTTGGTAAAATAATTATGGCAAGAGTAACAAAGGCATTAACAGCAAAATCTAAACACAAGAAAGTTTTATCTAAAACAAAAGGTCATTATGGCGCTAGAAGTAGACTTTATAAAACTGCAAAACAGTCAAATATAAAATCTCTACAGTATGCCTTTAGAGATAGAAAAAATAAGAAGAGAGTATTCAGAAATCTATGGATTTCAAGAATTAATGCTGGTGCAAAGACTTTGGATACCAACTATTCAGTTTTAATGTCAAAATTAAAGAATAAAAATATAGTAATCAATCGTAAGATGCTCTCAGATCTTGTCATTAATGATCAAAAAGCATTTGAAAAAGTTGTAAAACTAGCACTTGACTGATCACATATTGCTTTATGTCAAAGCATGCTGAATTAAAGCCTCCTAGAATCAATCATGATAAAGGTGCTCAGCATCCAATTAGTACTACTAAGAATTTTATTCTTGATTTTTTGGAGGAGCTTGGTTTTCAAGTAATTGACGGACCTGAAGTTGAGACAGAAAAGTATAATTTTGATTTGCTTAATATAAAAAAACATCACCCTGCAAGACAAATGCACGATACTTTTTATTTGGATAATAAAACAAGTTTACTTAGAACTCATACTTCACCTGTTCAAATTAGAGGATTGCTATCCAACAAACCACCAGTTGCTTTTGCCTCGGGTGGAAAGGTTTATAGAAAAGATGATGATGCAACACACCTACCCATGTTTCACCAAATTGAAGGGCTTCTAGTAGATGAAGATGTTAATTTTTCTAATCTGAAAGACCTTATATATATGATTATAAATAAAATTTTTGGTGATGATGTAAAGATACAGTTTAGGCCTTCGTATTTTCCATTTACTGAACCCTCAGCTGAAGTTGATATTTTGTCATCCGATGGAAAATGGCTTGAAATACTAGGCTGCGGCATTATAAATCCAATTGTTTTAGAAAATTGCAATATCAATTCATCAAAATATAGTGGACTAGCATTTGGCCTAGGAATTGAAAGAATTGCTATGTTAAAGCATGAAATTTATGACATCAGAGAGTTTTATAAATCTAATTTAGACTTCCTCAAACAATTTAAATGAAATTATTAAAACAAGACATACATAAAAGAGTCAAAAAAATTTCGCATTTTGATGACATATCCAAAATGCTCTTACAACTTGGACATGAGAACAATTTAGAGGACGGTCTCGTAGACTTAGAACTTACACCTAATAGAGGTGATTGTTTTTCATTACTTGGTATTCTTAGAGATTTAAGTTGTTTGACAGAAACAAATTTAGAGTTTCCAACTTATGATGGAGAAATTGAAGAATTAGAACTTGCTTTTGAGAATTCAATACCTGAATTCTGTCCTCAAATTACATTTGCCTTGATTGAAATTGATAATGACATTAAAAATTATAGAGACTATTTAGAAAACTTTTTCGCGGTTCAACAAAAAAGTAAAATAAATTTTTTTACTGATATATCCAATTATCTATCCTATGAAATTGGACAGCCAACTCACTGTTATGATTTTGATAAGCTCAAAACCTCCATAAAACTTGAGCAGATTTCAGATGAATCAAAATTTGAAACATTAATAGGGCAAAATATCAGCCTTTATGGAGAGAATTACGTATTTACTTCAAACAATGAAATAATTAATTTAGCTGGTGTAATGGGAGGAAAATCGACCTCATGCTCAAAAGAGACAAAAAAGATTCTTTTAGAATGTGCATATTTTGAACCAGAAAAAATAATTGGTACAAATTTAAAGTATGACTTAAATTCTGAAGCGGCTCATAAATTTGAAAGAGGCGTAGATCCTCAAGCACATGATTTTGCTTTGAGAAGATTTTTACGTATTGTAAGTGATCATGTTGAAATTAGTTCTGTTAAGAGTAAAACTTTTGTTTCAAAAAAAATAAAATCAAAAAAAATAGATTATGACTTAAATCAAATAAATAAAATTCTTGGGACAAATATTTCAGATAAATTTTATAAAGAAAAATTAACAAAAATAGGATTTAATTTTTGTAATAGCTCAATAATAGTGCCATCACACAGGCATGATGTTGAGAGAATTAATGATCTTTCAGAGGAGATAGCAAGGATAATTGGCTATGATAGCATTTCAAATAATAAAATCAGTTTACCAAAACTTATTCAAAAACAAAATTTATATATAAAAAAACTGAAACAGTTTCTAGTAGATTTAGGTTTTTTTGAGGTTATTAATTTCCCATTTGTTGAACAAGAAAACAATAACAGTTTAAAGATCGACAATTCACTTGATTCCAATAAAAATTTTCTAAGAACTGACTTAAAAAGTTCGCTTATAAACAATTTAGCATTCAATGAACGAAGACAGCATGATTCAATAAAATTTTTTGAAGTTTCTAATATCTATCATAACAATTACGAAAATAAGCATTGCAAAATTGGAATTATAGTTAGCGGAAGGCTTGGTCACAATTTCAATGATTTTTCAAAAAAAATTGATAAGAATTATCTTGAAGAGATAGTGGACGTCCTGAACCCAACAAAGAAAATTGACATACATGAAATTAAAAGAAGTTCAGTTGATTCAAAATCAAAGTATCCTATCTTTTACACTGAATTTGAACTGAATGACGAATCAGAGAAAATTCAAAATTATGAGATTTTAAAAAAATTGGATTACGATCAGTTTGTTAAGTACTCAGAAATTTCTGGATATCCTTCTACTACAAGAGATCTTTCATTCGCTATTAGCACAAAAAGAGCATATGAAAAAATATTAGAATTACTATCTGAATACGAATCCCCCATTCTTAAAGAAGGTTTTGTTTTTGATTTCTATGCAAGTAATAATGATAAGCCAATTAAAGTTGGCTACAGGTTTGTAATTCAATCAAAAGATAAGACCCTTAACGAAAGTGAAATTAATGAATTTATGGGTGATATAATAAAGAAATGCTTAGATATTGGTGATGTAGAAATCCCTGGATTGAAATTATGAATATTACAAAAAAAGATTTATCTAGGAATATATCTTCTAAACTTGAAATAAAATATAAAAATGCAAATTTATTTATTAATTATTTTGTAAATACTATCAAAATAAATTTGATAAAAAATAAGAATGTAAAAATATCAGGTTTTGGATCATATTCAATTAAAAGCACTCCAAAAAGAATTGGAAGAAACCCAAAAACTAAAGAATCATATATAATTAGCCCAAGAAAAGTTGTTAAGTTCAATGCATCAAAAAAAATTAGGGAGAATTTAAATTGAAACTTATAAAGGGTAGCTACTTAATACTAGTATATTGTCTTTTTTCTTTTAACCTGATTTATTCTCAAGAGAATGTCGCTAATATGGGTTTAGATAAAGAGTTTTTAGAAAGCTTGCCTGATAATGTTAGAAGCGACGTTCTAAACGAGTTTAAAAATTCACAGAAGTTAGAAAATGAGAAGAAATATACAAATATTCCTTCGACAGCCCTTGAGAAGTCTGAGACATTGAGAAAATGGAACCAATTTCTAATTGAAAACGAAAATATTGAAAATAAATCAGATATTTTTGGAATCGATTTTTTTAGAAATTTTCAATCAACTTTTAGTCCGACTAATGTTCCAAATTTTGATGATAGCTATGTAATAGATTATGGTGACAAAATTCAACTCCAGATTATAGGTCAGATCAATTTTGACGAAGAAGTTGAAGTTTTGCGTGATGGGACCGTTATGATACCAAGGGTTGGCAATTTAAGTGTCGCTGGCCTACCTATTTCAGAAGTTAATAAACTCCTTAAAAATGAAATTACAAATAAATACATTGGGTCGGATGTTTTTGTTTCATTATCCTCTGTTAGAGATATTCAAGTCTCACTATCTGGCCGAGCATTCAGCCCAGGCATATATACATTGAGTGGTAATTCAAATCTTATTCATTTACTTAACGTGTCTGGAGGTATAAAAGATAATGGAAGTTTGAGAGAAATTCTGATCATAAGAAATGGTGAAATATTTCAGAAAGTAGATTTATATGATTTTTTTGTTGATGGAAATCCTCAGCTTGTTAAACAGCTTAGATCAGGAGACAGCGTTGTAATTCAACCAGCCAAAACAATGATAAGAATTTCTGGTGGAGTTGAAAGACCTGCTGTTTATGAATTGAAGGATGATGAAAATTTAGAAGATATACTTTATTTTGCTCAAGGATTTACATATTTTGCAGACGAAAAAAATATTGTTTTAGAAGCAATCCAAAATAATAAAATTGTTTCATCAACAATTTCAAGTTCATCTTTGTCCTCAATAGAAGCAACGCATGGAATGGGAATTTATGTAAATGAATTTAATTTATGGCAAGTTACTATTACTGGAGCTGTAAATAATCCTGGAACATACTCAATAGTTGAGGGGGATAAGTTATCCGATCTAATCTCAAGAGCAGGCGGATACTTAGACAATGCCTATCCTGTCGGTGGCATGATTTTCAATGAAAATGCAAAGAAAATTCAAGTAGAAAATAATGAAAAAGCCTATTCTCGAATAATTAAAGATATTGTTAATAACTTGTCTTCTATTGCTCAACCCGCTTCTGGTGGAAATTCCAGTATTGATAAGGTAATTGCAATACTGTTATCGGATTTAAAAAATAATAAACCTGACGGAAGAATAATTGCTGAATTTGATCTTTTGACTCTTGAAGAGAATCCTTCGAAAGATACCATGTTAAATCATAAGGATAAAATTCACATACCACGCTACACTCAACAAGTATATGTATTTGGGGATGTTGGTTTGCCTGGAGCAGCAAGGTTTGATCCAGGTAGTAAATATACTGACTACATTGAACAAAGAGGAGGCGCATTAAGCACAGCTTATAATCAAATTTTTATTGTTGATCCAAGTGGCAATGCTTCTGTCCATAATCTTTCCTCTGGAACTAGGTGGTTGAGAGATTCTTCATCAGAAATATTACCTGGCTCCGTGATATATGTTCCTAGCGATGTGGGTGCTATATCTGGTTTGCCAGCGTTATCTGTAGTTGCTCCGATATTTAGTAGCTTTGCACTTACTCTTGCATCTTTAGCTAATCTCAACAATTAAATGAGAATTTTTTTTTCTTAATTTTTTGCACATCATATATATTTGCTGATTACACCGATTACATTTATAAAGATAGAACTTCTTCATATAATTCTTTTGGGCAAACTGGATTAATACAAATTCCATCAGCAGAAACAAATGATGAGGGTAGTGTTTTCTTGTCATATAATCAAAATAATGTCTATAAAATGACTACTCTAACCGTATCACCATTAGATTGGATGGAAGCAAGCTATTTCTACTATAGACCATCAGATTTAATTTGGGGCACAAAAAGAGGTCAATATTTAGATAAAGGGTTTAACGTTAAATTTTCACTTAAACCAAAAAATAAATACCTTCCTGTTCTTGCTGTTGGAATAGATGATCTAGGCGGTACAGGATATTTTTCAAAAGAATACATTAGCTCAACCTATGTTACAGACTTTTTTAAGATAACTGCTGGTATTGGCTGGGGTAAATTCTCAAGCCTTCAAAATAAAAAAAATCCTTTAACTTTTTTAGATGGTTTATTTGAAGAACGATATCCAGAAGACAATGGTGCCTCTGAATCTATATATACAGGAGGGACTTTTTCATATGATAGTTGGTTTAGAGGTAATGTAGGATATTTTGGTGGAGTAGAATGGTTTATTCCATATGCAAAAGGCACAAAATTAAAAGTTGAATATGACCCATTTGATTATAATGACTTTACGGCAAATTATAGACCAGATGCAATAAATAGACTTAGAAAGAAAGATTCAAATTTTAACTATGGTTTAAGTTACAAAATAAATGACAATTTAACAATTGATGTTTCATACATAAAAGGAAATACCTTTAATTTTAGTATCTCAGCTGGAATAAAAACTAATAAACCTAAGAAAAAAATTTATGGAAAGTCAAAATTAAATATTAGTAAATCAAAAACAAAGAATTCATTTTACTTAGACCTTTTAAATAATCTTAATTCAAACGCATCTTATCTTCAAACAGCAGATTTAAACGACAATTCTCTTGAAATAGCTGTTATGAATGACAGGTTTAAAAATCAAGTAAGATCATCCATTTATGCTGCAGAAATCTCAAAAGATATCTTAAAGGCTCATAATTTGAAACCCAAAAATATCACAGTTACCACAATAAATGCAGGCCTTGAAATGAATAAAATTAAATTTAGATATGAGGATATATATCAGTCTAAAGATAAGTTATTTCTTACAAAAAGAAACACACAACTTCTGCCAGGAGAGAATAAGAACTTTTTAGATGATGAGTTTAGACCAATAGTTAGATATCCTAAAGTATTTTCAACATATATTCCCAAACTAGTTACTCATGTGGGCACACCAAATATGCCAATATTGAAAGGTGTTGAAATTTCAGCTCAACATGAGTTTCAATTTCACAGGCAGCTAAGCATATATTCAGATGTAAGACTATCTATTGCAAATGATTTTGATGATAAAATTTCTAGACCTGGTTCTTCACTGCCCCATGTAAGAACGGATATTGTGAGGTATCTTCAAGATGGCGATTTTTATATTAAAAATTTTCAATTAGATTATTTTTGGTCACTTAAAAAAAATCTATATGGAAAATTTAGTGCAGGAATACTTGAGTCAATGTATGGCGGGGCTGGATTTGAAATCACTTATAAACCATTTTATGAAAATTTTTATGTAACACTTGATGCTTATAAAGTTAAAAAAAGAGATTTTGATCAAAGATTTAATTTTCTAGATTATAAAACATCTACGAGTCACTTAGATTTCACATATCATTTTAAACCGCTAAACATATATGCAAGTATTAGTTATGGGAGATACCTTGCAAAAGATGATGGATTTACTTACGACTTTTCTAGAAGAACAAGTTCAGGATTCAGAGCAGGGTTTTTCTTTACAAGAACCGATGTTCCTTTTGAAATTTTTGGTGAAGGAAGTTTTGATAAGGGTTTTTATTTTGAAGTTCCACTTAGTATCTTTTCTTCTAAACCCTCATTGGATAATGCATCGTTTGGATTAAGGCCACTCACAAGGGACGGAGGTGCAAAATTAGAGTTAAATCGTACTGTAAAAAGTATTCTCTCAAACACGAACTATTACGAAATAATGGAAAATTGGGATGAACTACTTAATTAAATTTATATTAGCGTTTCTAATAGCTAGTTGCTCATTTTTTGAAAATTTTCAAAACCCTAATAAATCATTGCTTGAGGGCAATTATATAAATAAATCAAAGTTTAATTTATCAAGTATTAATAATTATAAACGCTGGGAAAATGATGAAGGACAAGTTTATCTCATTGATAATGGCAAAGTATTTAGAACATATGGATTAGATAATAATTTTGAGATTCTTAACTTTAAATCTTTTGATTTCAATGATCTTTTAATAACACCCTTAATTAACAAGAATTATTTAATAAAATTTTCAAATCCTTCTACAACCTATATTGATATAAAATATTCTTATAGGATTATTAATTATGATGACACTGAATCATATGGAGAAATAGATTTTGTCGTTGAAGAAAAATATAACATACCTTTGATACGGTGGGTTGGCAAAAATTATTATTGGGTAAAAGGAAATAGAGTTATAAGATCCGAACAAAAACTGACTCCATTTTCAAAACCTGTTCATATATATACTTCAAAAAAATAGCGGCATATAGCCGCTATTTCGAAAATACTATAAATTAACCAGAACTAGTAGACGAACTTGTTGTTGTAGTTGTTGTCGTCGTAGTTGTTGTTGGCGTAGTAGTTGTTTCCGGAGTAGTTGTTGTCTCCGTAGTAGTTTCCGCAGTAGTTGTTGTTTCCGTAGTAGTTTCCGGAGTTGTAGTTTCTGTAGTTGTTTCCGGAGTAGTTGTTGTTGTAGTTGTAGCCGGAGTAGGTGCCGGTGTAGGCGCTGGAGTCGGAGCCGGTGTAGGCGCTGGTGTAGGCGCTGGTGTAGGAGCCGGTGTAGGCGCTGGAGTCGGAGCCGGTGTAGGCGCTGGTGTAGGAGCTGGTGGCGGAACTGGAGTAGGTGCAGGAGCAGGAGCTTCAGCACCATCACCATCATCACTAGCTGCAAGTAATGCAGCTGCGGCAGCTACTGCAGCAGCAATAGCACCAGTATCTAAATTAGTGTTTGAATCTTGTTCTGCTTCTTCTCCTGAATCAGAATCTTCTTGCGCAATCACATTGTTAGGTATAAAACCATAAAGAAATGCAAAGATTGTACCCCATAAAACTTTGAACTTTGATTTAATAAATTTTGCCATATTTTCCTCTTTACCCTCACATGGATCTATTAGAAGCATATTAGAACACATTTCTAGTATAATGATCAAGAAATATGTAAATATGTTTCAAAAAAAAACATTACATATATATAGATCTAATTATATTGTTTTTACAAAAAATTGAAACAAATAATATCCTTATTTTTTTTACAATATAATGCTTGAATTTGGTCGGGATGGCCGGATTTGAACCGACGACCACTACACCCCCAGTGTAGTGCGCTACCAGACTGCGCTACATCCCGA
>MDTA01177513.1_pt1 | contig 15952 bp, 15 predicted proteins | sample 811151 | NCBI WGS metagenome assembly MDTA01 (sample SAMN05326648, study PRJNA326480) | marine metagenome | isolation source: seawater | place: Indian Ocean: South | collected 2010 | reverse complement strand
GGGTGGACTTACGATGATGCTAATTCTTGAAGAAGACTTAGCTCAAGATGCCATAATCCCAGTTTTAATTTTAATTCTAGCGCCGGTAGCAGTATATTATTTTTTAAATTGGATTTTAAGTGGTTTTAAAAAAGACAAAAGAAAAACAAGATAGGCACCTGACAACAGAACGCCCCTTCCTATTTAAATATTTTTTTTAAGTTATCAAATTAAATTTATAACTCCAATTGAGGCAACATCCTCCATAAATAAATACAATTGATTATTATGAAACCTTAAATCTCTAACTCTCTCAAATACTTCAACTTTATTTAAATTAATAATTTTTTTTTCATTTATTTCAAAAAAATATAGAGATTTAGATTTCATTGAACTTACTACATATTTATTTTGTCCAATTTTTACTATTTCTGAAATACCTATTGATGATGGCACAAATGAATATAATGGTTCAATAAATCCTTGTTCACTATGTGAATCATATAAAGGATATTTTTCATATTTTTTTTTGTTTCTTTCAATTTTACCACCATAATGTTCACCAGTGGATGAGATTGCCCAACCAAAATTTTGAATTTCATCACTATTTATCTTATTAATTTCAATTAGGTTTATTTCGTCTCCTCCCTGAGGTCCATGTTCAGTTTCTAATATAAAATTACTTTCTTTATCAAAGTATAAGCCTTGAGGGTTTCTATGACCCATTGAAATAATTTGATAGTCATTATTATTAATTTTATTTATGTTTATTTTAATTATTTTTCCGTTAATACTTTGATTGTCTTGCGCAAGATACCTGCTTCTATAATCACCAGTTGATAATAAAATATGGTCATCATCATAAGAAATAATTCTTCCTCCTGATTGAAGAGCATTGAATTCTTTATCAATATTATTAGTCGAATGAACACATTCTTTGGGAGAAAAAAATTTTTCAAAATTAATATTATCGTAATTTATATCACCATAAATTACAGATGTATTCCAACAATTTTCTTTAATCTCTTCCGTGTAAGAAATAAAAATTTTATTATTGAATATTAATAAGTCTTTTAACGAAAACGCTTTATTTTTTTTAAATTGGTTCATACCAATAAATTCATTAATATTATTTTTTATTTGTTTAAAATTTTTTTCGTTATCTTCAATATTATTTTTGAATGCTAAAATACCACGACTAGATAAGACTATTATATTACCTTGATAAAAATCAATATAACCAGTTCCTGGAAACAAATTACTTATTCCAGCATAAAATCCAGATGTAAATTCATATTTTTTTAAAATTTCATTGTTTGATAATTTTAAATCTTTTACTTCAGTCATAATTTCACTTCCTTCTTCTTTTTTTTGAAGCTCTCTATCCAACGAAATATTTTTATAAATCCTCTCTTGTTGTTGTTGTATTATCTTGTCTTGTTGATTTATTTTCAGCTCTTGTTGAGATATTAATTTATAAGGGAAGATATATTTTTTAATTAGTTGTCTATGTTCAAAATTAAGTAATGATTTATAATTTTTGTATTTATCGTTTCCAATTACAAAATTTATAACTAGATAAAAAATTATTATAAATATGATTATGAAAAATATTAAAATTTTTGAATGTAATTTATTAATCATTTATTTCAATGATCCTATTGTATAAAATCCTAAAATCTTTTACGTGTCAATTTTTGACACAGGATTCATTCAAGATTAATCAAAAATCCAAATTATTTTACAATTGCTGATTGTTTTTAAATATGGATTGTCTCAATAAATTCAAACTAACTAGTAACAGAGCGCCCACCTTTAAATGAATAAATGCTATAATGTAATGTGATTCAAAAAATAAAACTTCTATTAATTCTATTTTTAATTTCTGGATGTAATACTGTGACAGGCACTGTAGAAGGTACAGCTAGAGGTGTTATAAAAGATGTGAAAACAATTCATCATTATAGTACATGTGTTTTCACTAAAAAACAGTGTGGAGATCTGGATCTTGTCGATTAAAAACACCCGACAACAAAACGCTCATATCAAAATAGATTTAATTTAAGTAGTAAAATATTTTTTTCTTATTTTTTTTTCCTAAATTATAAGTCATTCCATTAATACTTGTTTTATTAATAAACCAAGCATGTTTGTGGTCCATTATTTCAAACTTTTTTTTAGATAAAATTTTCCAATTATTTTTTAAATAAAATGAGACTGTTTTTTTGGGGCATGTCAAAAAAGAGTGTTTTTTTAAATTATCTAAAATTTTATTATTAAATTGAATTAAAATTTTTCCAAACCCTTTTTTTCTAATTTTTTTACTTAAAATGAAAGTATCGAAATAATAGTAAGTAAAAGGTTTGTTATTTTCATATGCAATTCTTTTTCTGAGTAAAGTATAACCAACTAATCTATTATCGATTATCAAAATATTATTAATATCAGTTTTTTTTACATTTTTTTTAAACCATTCTAATTGTTTAGACATAGTCCATCGCCAGAAAGAATTTTTTAGCTTGCATATAGATAATATCTGTTTCTTTTTAAGATTTTTAGTTTTTTGAGAAATTAGTATAAATTTATATTTTTTATGAGAAAATTTTTTCATAAAATGAGTATATCAAATTATTATTTGATTAATTTTAATTCAACTTTTTTTAATTTCAGCTTGAGCGGCAGCCAATCTGGCTATTGGCACCCTGTAAGGTGAGCAAGAAACATAGTCCAGTCCAGCCTTACAACAAAATGAAATACTTTTTGGGTCACCCCCATGTTCACCGCAAATACCAAGTTTTATATTTTTATTTTGTTTTTTCCCATTTTTTACTGCTATCTTAATTAAATCTTCAACTCCATCATCAATTGAAACAAATGGATCAATAGAAAAAATTTTATTATTTATATAATCATTTAAAAACTTTCCACTATCATCTCTGCTAATTCCAAATGTTGTTTGTGTTAAATCATTGGTACCAAAGCTAAAAAATTCTGCGTGTTTTGCTATATCTCTTGCTTTAATGGCTGCTCTTGGAAGCTCAATCATAGTTCCGACAATATAATCTATCTTAATATTATTTTCTTTTTGCACTTGTTTCGCAATACTTTTTACCAAATCTTTCATGATTTTAATTTCTGCCTCTGTTGAAACTAAAGGAATCATAATTTCTGGAAAAGCAGATTTAATTTTTTTATTTTTTAATTCAGCTAAAGCTTCAAAAATTGCTCTACATTGCATTTCATATATTTCAGGGAAGGAAATACCTAATCTACAACCTCTATGACCAAGCATTGGGTTTTGCTCATGCAATTCGTAAATCCTTGATTTCACCTCTTTAATGTCTACCCCAACAACATTTGCCACCTCCAAGATCTCTTTTTCAGAATTTGGTAAAAATTCGTGTAATGGAGGATCCAATAATCTAACTGTCACAGGTAATCCGTTCATTATCTTAAAAATTTCCATAAAATCTTTTTTTTGATGCGGTAATAATTTTGTAAGTGCTTTTGCTCTATCCTCTTTTGTTCTAGATAAAATCATCTCTCTTACTGATAAGATTCTTTCCTCATCAAAAAACATATGTTCCGTTCTACATAAGCCAATACCTTCAGCACCAAAATCTCTTGCTGTTTTTGTATCTAATGGTGTTTCTGAATTAGTTCTAACCTTAAGTTTTCTTATTTTATCAGCCCATCTCATTAACTTAGAAAAATCACCTGAAATTTCTGGTTTTACTGTTGGTACTTCTCCTAATATTATTCTCCCAGTTGAACCATCTATTGTAATAACATCACCTTCTTTAATCTCAAGATCAGAAGTTTTAAAAATTTTTTTTCTCATAAATGATATCAATTTCACTTGATCCTGAAACACAAGGCCTACCCATACCTCTTGCAACTACAGCAGCATGACTTGTCATTCCCCCTCGAGCAGTTAGTATACCTTTTGCAGCATGCATTCCTTGTATATCCTCAGGAGAAGTTTCTACTCTTACTAAAATTGTATCCTGCATGACATCATTAAGTCTTTCTGCTTCTTCTGATGAAAATACAACTTTTCCACTAGCTGCCCCTGGTGATGCTGGCAAACCATTTGCAATAACTTTTATCTCACTTTTTTCATCTAAAGTCGGGTGCAACAATGTATCTAAGGAGCTTGGGTCAATTCTAAGCACAGCTTGTTTTTTAGAAATTAGTTTTTCTTTAACCATATCGACAGCAATTTTAACTGCTGATTTAGATGTTCTTTTTCCTGATCTAGTTTGCAAAATCCAAAGTTTATTATTTTCAACTGTAAACTCAACATCTTGCATATCTTTGTAATGCATCTCTAGTTTTTTTAAAATTTTTTCTAACTGCTTGTAAATTTTTGGCATCGATTCTTGCATCGATTGATCTTTCACTTTAGCATTCTGCCGTGCTTTTTTAGTTATATATTGCGGTGTCCTAGTACCAGCTACAACATCTTCTCCTTGTGCATTAATCAAATATTCTCCATAAATATCATTAGATCCATCAGATGGATTTCTTGTAAATACTACACCAGTAGCACAATCGATTCCCATATTTCCAAATACCATAGATTGAACATTTACTGCAGTTCCCCATTCAGATGGAATTTGATTTATCTTTCTATAAATTTTTGCTCTATTACTTTCCCAAGACAAGAAAACAGCACAAATTGCACCTAATAACTGTTCATAAACATTTTGGGGAAAATCTTTTCTTGTTCTATCTTTAATAACTCTTTTAAAGTCTTTAATTAATCCATCCCAATCACTTTCATCAAGTTCGGTATCTAACAAAACACCTTTTGTTAATTTGTAGTTTTCAATCAATTCTTCAAAATGATGATTTTCTATGTTCATCACTACATTTCCATACATTTGAATGAATCTTCTATAGCTATCTTTTGCAAATCTTCCATTTGAGGTTTTTTTAGATAAAGCAATAACAGTTTTATCATTTAATCCAAGATTAAGTATGGTATCCATCATTCCAGGCATAGAAACCCTAGCCCCAGATCTCACAGATAATAAAAGCGGATTTTTTAAATCTCCAAACTTTTTGTGAACTTTATTTTCAATAACTTTTAATTCTGATTTTATTTGATTTACAATTTTAGAACTTATTTTTTTTTTATTATTATAAAATAATTCACATACATGAGTTGAAATTATAAATCCTGGAGGAACAGGCAAACCCATCTTAGCCATTTCTGATAAATTTGCACCCTTGCCACCTAAAATATTTTTAGGATTCTTAATTTTTTTGAGTCCCTTTGAATTAAAATTAAAAATTAACTTAGTCATTGATTTCTCTGATTTGATGAAAATCTAAAAAAGTTTCGTAAGTTTTACAGAAGAAATTTAAAAGTTCCAATCTATTTTTTCTCACAACATCATTATCATCATTAACTTTTACATTGTCAAAAAAATCAAAAACTTCTTTTTTTGCAGAAGATAACAACATTAGTATCTCATCAAAATCTTTATATCTTGAAATCTCAGAAATGTGTTTTTTTAATTCATTTGTCTTATTATATAAATCTTTCTCAAAATTATTTTTAAAAATACCAGAGTCAGTTGTATTAGAAAGTTCTCTTTCAATATCTTTTATTTCTGAACTTAAAATACTTGAAGCTCTCTTATAAGATGAAACAATATCCATACCTATTGGCTTATTTATAATCTTATTTAAACTTTTGGCTTTTATAAAAATAGTAGAAATATTATTTAGATTAAATATTTTAGAAGTCGATTCAATAATATCATGCCTTATGCTATTTTCTTTAAGATAATATTTAAATCTTTCTTTTAAAAAATTAATTAAATCTTGAAATATTAAATCATTTGAAAAAGTAAATCCTTGATCAAAATAATTATTTATAGAGTGTGAAATTAAATCATTTATCTTAATATCCCTCTTATTTTCGATTATTATTCTAATTATCCCTAAGGCAACTCTTCTTAATGCATAAGGATCTTTTGAGCTTGATGGTTTTTCATTAATACCAAAAAAACCTACTAGTGTATCTATTCTATCAGTTAAAGAAATAGTGATACTATAAGGCTTTCTAGGAACAGTAGTATTTAAACCAACTGGTAAATATTGTTCTTTAATTGCTTGGACGATATCTTTATCAAAACCTTGAGCATTAGATATATGACTGCCCATGATTCCTTGAAGCTCTGGGAACTCACCAACACTCTCTGAGATTAAATCTGTCTTACAAATTGATGCTGAAAGTTCAACTTTTTCTTTACTAATCAATAATTCGTCAGAAATCAAAGCACCTAGTTTTCTCATTCTTTGAACTTTGTCGAAATAAGTACCTAATCCTCTAAAAACATTCATCGTTTTTAATTCTGAAACTTTTTTTACTAAATTCTGAGATTTGTCTTTAGTCCAAAAAAAGTCTGCATCATTCAATCTTGCTTCTACAACTCTCTCATTTCCGATCTTAATTAATCCTTTTTTATCTTTATTGTTTGAAACAACTAAAAATTCATTTGTAATTTCTTGCTTTTTTGTAAATAAAGGAAAATATTTTTGATGAGATTGCATAGTTAAAATTAAAATTTCTTTTGGTATAGATAAAAACTTTTTATCAAATGAGCACTCAAGTATATAGGGTTTATCAGTAAGATTTACAACTTCTTCAATAAGTTTCTCATTATTTGTAATCTCCAAGTTCTTTTTAATTAAAACTTTCTCTAATCCTTTTTCAATTATTTTTTTTCTTTTATCATGATCAATAATAATTCCTTTATTTTGAAAAAATTTTTCGTAGGACTTAAAGTCATGGAAAATTTTTTTATTATCTTCAAACTCTTTATCGATAAATGTTGTGTTCGATGAAACTAAATGATGAAAATTGAAGACTAGTTTTTTCTTATTATAAATAGCTAAAATTGATTTAAGTGGTCTGCCCCAATTTAAATCAAATTTTCCCCATTTCATTGACTTTTTCCATTGAATTTCCTTTAATATTAAAGGAACAAATTTTTCCAATAAATCATTTGTATTTAGTTTTTTTGATTTGGTTTTAAAAAAATAAAATTCACCCTTCTCTATTTTTTTTTTAAAAAGTTCTTTTTTAGAAATATTATTGGATCTAATAAAACCATCTGTGGCAATTTGAGGAGCATTTACATTTGGTCCTCTAATTTCTTCAGATTTCAAGATTACCTGTTTTTGTAAGCCTTCAAATAAAAGGACTGCTCTATTAGGCGTAGAATATGAAGAACTTTTTTTGTAAGAAATTGATTTGCTACTAAAAAATTTATTAAAATCATCCAACAAGTTTCTACGTAAACTCTTTTGAAGAGATGAGGGTATTTCTTCACTAAAAAGCTCTAAAAAAAATTCTGACATCTAGTTTTGACTATCCAACCAAATCCCTGCAGCAGCTTTTGTAATATCACGAATTCTACTAATATACCCTGCTCTTTGAGCAACACTTATTGCACCTCTTGCATCTAAAATATTAAATACATGGCTTGCTTTTAAACATTGGTCGTATGCAGGTAACGACAATTTTTTTTCTACGAGTGATTTTGCCTCTATTTCATGCATATCAAATATTTTTAATAAATTTTCAACATTTGCATATTCAAAATTATATGCTGAAAATTCTTTTTCTGATTGGTGAAAAACATCTTTATATCTAACTCCATCATTATTCCACAATATATCGAAAACATTTTTTTTTTGCTGCGTAAACATACATATTCTTTCAAGACCATAAGTGATTTCAACTGAAACTGGTTTACATTCATAGCCAGCCATCTGTTGAAAATATGTAAACTGTGTAATTTCCATACCATCACACCAAACCTCCCATCCTAATCCAGATGCACCTAAAGTAGGACTTTCCCAATCATCCTCTACAAATCTAATATCATGGTCATTATGGTCAATCCCAATACTTGATAAACTGTTTAAAAATAATTTTTTAATATTATCTGGTGAAGGTTTTATCAAAACTTGAAATTGATAATAATGTTGTAATCTATTAGGATTATCTCCATATCTTCCATCAGTTGGTCTTCTTGATGGTTGAACATAAGCAACTTTCCATGGTTTTGAGCCAAGCGATCTAAGAGTAGTTGCCGGATGGAATGTTCCAGCACCAACTTCAATATCGTAAGGCTGTAAAACAACACACCCTTTTTTACTCCAAAACTTTTGCAGGTTAAAAATTGTTTCTTGAAAAGATTGAAATTTTTTTTTTATTTTAGAGACCATATTTTTGCCAGATCGACCTTTCATCTAAAACATTAGCTAATTGATCTACTTGATTACTGGAGGACGAGAGTTTTTGACTTAACCAGCTTTTTGATTTTTCAAATTTTTTAATCACAACATCCTCTCCAAATTTTTCTTTTAAAATCCCATTTAAATCACCTATTCCATCTACCAAACCTAAACTTTTTGCTTTACTTCCTGACCAAAATTCTCCAGAAAAAAGTTCTACTTCTGATTTGTTTAATTTCGATCCTCTACTATTTTCTACAACATCTATAAAATCTTTATGTAATTCTAATTGTATATTTTTTAATCTTTCTATGTCTTCTTTTTTCTCCTCTTGAAAAGGATCTAACGTACTTTTATTTTTACCAGCAGTGTGAACTCTTCTCTCTACACCAATCTTCTTTATTAATTCAGTAAATCCAAAAGAGGAATAAATTACTCCTATAGATCCAATTATTGAACTCGAATTTGCATAAATTTCGTCACCTGCACAAGAAATAAGATAGCCTCCAGATGCAGCTACATCTTCGGTAAATACAATAACCTTTTTTTTATTTTTTTTAGCTTCTTGTCTAATAAAATTATAAATTAAGTGTGATTGTACCGGAGATCCCCCTGGTGAATTTACAGTAATTGCAACACAAACAGCTTTTTTTAATGAAAAAGCCTTTTTGATAATTCCTTCTTGACTGGCAAAATCAATACCTTGTCTAAATTTACCAACATTTCCTATAACTCCACTTAATCTCAAATGCGCAACAATCTTTTTCTTTTTAAAAAAAGAGAACATCATTATTCCTTATAGAATTATTATTTGATTATATAGACCACTTATAATTGAAGAATTAGGTGCGTCAATTGTTAAGTAATATATAAAACTTAATTATATTAACTTAATTAAATAATGGGAACAGTAGTACAGCTTAAAAATCAAATAAATGACTCTTATTTTCAACTTAGAGATTCTGTTGAAGATAAACTTGTTCTAACAGAAGAAAAAATAAAATCAAAATTAGCTAGTGAAGTTGGATTAGTTCAAAAAATGACTGACTACCATATCAAAACTGGGGGGAAAAGATTAAGAGCTTTATTAACCTTAGGTGCAGCAAAATTATGTGGTTACTCAAAAGGGTCTAGAGACATAAATTTAGCTGCATGTGTAGAACTTATTCATAGCGCAACATTGATGCATGATGATGTAATTGATGAAGGAATAGTTAGAAGAGGTAAAAAAACTTTAAATAAAATTTGGGATAACCAATCCTCAGTCTTAATCGGTGATTATTTGTTAAGTAGGTGTTTTGAAATGATGGTTGATGATGGCAATATAGAAGTTTTGAAGTTATTATCATCAACTTCTTCAAAAATAGCTCAGGGTGAAGTTTTACAACTACAGCATAAAGGTGAAGTTGATATGTTAGAAGAAACATATTTAAAGATTATTTCAGCAAAGACTGCTGAACTATTTGCAGCTGCAACAAAAGTTGGTGCGATTTTATCAAATGCAAACGATAAAGAAAAAGATGCTTTAGAATTTTATGGAAGAAATCTTGGGCTCACTTTCCAAATTGCTGACGACACACTCGACTACAATTCAGAACTTAAATTATTTGGAAAAAAAATTGGTCAAGATTTTTTTGAAGGTAAAATTACTCTACCAATTATTTTATTATTTCAAAAATTAGATTTAATTGAAAAAAATATTTTGAAAGAAATATTTATGAAAGAACAAAGAATGAAAAATGATTTTGATAAAATTTTATCTTTAATAAAGAAATATAAAATAATTGAAGAATGTTATAGAAAAGCTCAACATTATATTAATCTTGCATCCAATTCATTAACTGTTTTTAAAGAGTCTAAACAAAAAGAAATTTTAAAAAATCTTACTTCATTTAGTTTATCAAGAAATTTTTAAGGACTTAACAAAGATTTAATCCAGATACCATTATCATCTTTTTTATACTCAAGCCTTTCATGTATCCTGTTGTCTCCATCCAACCAAAATTCAATACTTGAGGGAGATAAATTCCAACCAGACCAATGAGCCGGTCGAGGTACTTTTTTTTGATCTTTAAATTTTTTTTTATATTTTTCAATGGAGTCTAAAAGCTCACCTCTATTACTTAACTTTTTACTTTGTTGAGATGCCCAGGCTCCTATTCTGCTTTCGTAACTTCTAGTATTATAGTATGCATCAGCTATATCATCTTTCACTAATGATATAGAGCCACTAATTCTTATTTGTCTTAAAAGACTTTTCCAATGAAAGCACATTGAGGCTTTGGGGTTAGTTTTTAATTCACTTCCTTTTTTGCTATTTAAATTTGTATAAAATACAAATCCATCTTTACTAAAATCTTTTAACAAAACCATTCTGACTGAAGGAAAATTTTCATCATTTGCTGTAGCTAATGCAACTGCATTAGGATCATTAGGCTCTGATTTTTTTGCCTCATCCATCCACATTTTAAATAGCTTAATTGGATCATCTAGATCTAAAAAGCAGTCATTAAGACCAAGTAAATTTTTTTGATTCATAATTTTAACAAAATATTCTATATACTATAAATAATGTCATTTAATACTTTTGGAAAGCTATTTCGTTTCACTACATGGGGGGAGTCCCACGGGACCGCTATTGGTTGCGTTGTTGATGGTTGTCCACCAAACATTGACTTAAATCACCAGGATATTCAAATTGAATTGGATAAAAGAAAACCAGGACAATCAAAGTTTACGACTCAAAGAAAAGAAGATGATAAAGTTCAGATATTATCTGGGGTGTTCGAAGGTAAAACTACTGGCACACCTATTTCTCTCATAATTTATAATAAAGATATGAGATCAAAAGATTACAATGAAATTAAAAATAAATTTAGACCTGGACATGCAGATTATACTTACTTTAAAAAATATGGCATAAGAGACTTCAGAGGTGGAGGAAGATCTTCAGCAAGAGAAACAGCTACAAGAGTAGCTGCTGGAGCAATAGCTAAAAAAGTTTTAGAAAAAAAATTAGGTAAAAAATTTAAAGTTATTGGAGCTGTTACTCAATTGGGTATATTAGGATGTGATACAAAGAAATGGAATGATAGAACGATCACAAAAAATCCCTTTTTTTGTCCTGATAAATCAATGGTTAAACTTTGGGAAAAATATTTATTAGCAATCAGAAAATCTGGTTCCTCATGTGGAGCTGTAATCGAAATACGAGCTAGAGGTATTCCAGTAGGACTAGGGGCTCCAATTTATTCTAAATTAGACTCTGATATTGCCTCAGGTTTAATGAGTATTAATGCAGTTAAAGGTGTAAATATTGGAGCTGGTATTAATGCAGCACAATTAAGTGGTGAACAAAACTCAGATGAAATATCTCAAAAAGGAAAAAAACTAAAATTCAATACTAACAATGCTGGTGGAATTTTAGGAGGTATATCAAGTGGTCAAGAAATTGTTGCTTCATTCGCTGTTAAACCAACTTCATCTGTTTTAACTTCTAGAAAAACAATAAATAAATTTGGAAAAAACACAACTATTTCTGTTAAAGGAAGACATGATCCCTGTGTGGGTATAAGAGCAGTTCCAGTCGGCGAAGCTATGATCAATTGTATTTTATTAGATCATTATTTAATGAATAAAGCTCAGTGTGAATAAAGATATTATTAATTTTTAACCACTTTTATTGACTCCTTTGTAAATAAAATATCTAAAATTTTTTGAGATATTTGTGAAGAGTTTAAACCTGCCTGTTCATACATATTTTTTGGATTATCTTGATCTATAAAGATATCTGGAAGCATCATTGATCTAAATTTTAAACCTTTGTCAAATATACCTTTTTCAGTTAATAAATTTTTCACATGAGAGGCAAAACCACCAATAGAACCTTCCTCTATTGTTATCATGACTTCATGTTCTCTTGCACATCTTAAAATAAGATCTTGATCTAATGGTTTAGCAAATCTAGCATCAACAATTGTTACTGAAACACCTTTAGCTTTTAATTCTTGAGCTGCTAATTTACATTCCTCAAGCCTTGCTCCTAAGCTTAAAATACATGCCTGTTTTCCCTCTTGAATAACTCTACCTTTACCAATTTCAATTTTTTCATCAATGGTTGGAAGTTCAATTCCAACTCCTGAACCTCGAGGATATCTGATTGCGCTCGGCTTATCATTTATGTCAACTGATGTATTAATCATTTTCACTAATTCAGACTCATCACTTGCAGCCATCACAATAAAATTTGGTAAAGTTGATAAATAGGTAATATCAAATGAACCAGCATGTGTAGGTCCGTCTGCTCCTACTAAACCAGCTCTATCAATCGCAAATCTTACAGGTAAACTTTGAATAGCTACATCATGGACAACCTGATCATATGCTCTTTGTAAAAAAGTAGAATAGATTGCTGCATATGGCTTATATCCTTCTGTCGCTAAACCAGCAGAAAAAGTTACCGCATGTTGTTCTGCTATACCAACATCGAACATCCTTTTTGGAAATTCTTTTCCAAAAATATCCATTCCAGTACCGCCTGGCATAGCAGCAGTTATTCCTACAATTTTACTATCTTTATGCGCATGTTTTACTAACGTGTTAGCAAATACCTTTGTGTAAGCTGGTAAATTATTACCAGTTTTAATTTGTTCACCAGTCTCCACATTAAATTTAGAAACACCATGATAATTATCTCGAGCCTTTTCAGCATAAGAATAACCCTTTCCTTTTTGAGTTTTGATATGAATCATAATTGGACCCTCATGTTTTGAGTCTCTCGCATTTTTCAAAATTGGAACAAGGGTTGATAAATCATGACCATCAATAGGACCTGCATAATAAAAACCTAATGAATTAAATAAGGTACCACCTGTAAATGCTGATCGTAAAAAATCCTCAGCTTTACCAGCCTTAGCACTAAATCTTTTTGAGAAAGCTGAAGTAATTAATTTAAATGTTTCTCTTAAACTAAAATATATTTTCCCAGTAAATAATTTTGCTAAATATGTTCTCATAGCACCTACTGGTTTTGCTATTGACATATCATTATCATTTAAGATGACAATTATTTTAGTTTTTGAAGCCCCAGCATTATTCATAGCTTCATAAGCCATGCCTGCACTTATTGCACCATCACCAATAACTGCAACGACATTTGACGATTTGTTAGCTAATTTATTTGCTTCAGCTATTCCTAAAGCTGAAGATATAGATGTAGAACTGTGTGCGGCTCCAAAAGGATCATATTCACTTTCTGATCTTTTTGTAAATCCAGATAAACCATTTCCTTGTCTTAAGGTTTTAATTTTATTTTTTCTTCCAGTTAAAATTTTGTGTGGATAGGATTGATGACCAACATCCCAAATTAATTTATCGTTTGGTGTATCAAAAACATAATGAAGAGCTACTGTTAATTCAACTACTCCTAAACCTGCTCCTAAGTGTCCTCCTGTAACTGAAACAGCGTTGATCATTTCTTTTCTAACTTCATCAGAGACTGCCTGTAAATCATTTTCTGAAAGTTTACGTAAGTCAGATGGGAAGTTTATAGTATTTAAAAATTTATAGTTTTTTCTCATTTATCTCTATATAAAATATATTCTAAAGTTTCTTTAATATCTTTTGAGTTTAATCCATATCTTTTAAAATCATTTTTAATATCTAAAATAATCTTATCACAATATTTAATTGCATCACTATAACCAAGTAAATTTATAAGTGTAGCTTTTCCTTTTTTTTTATCTTTACCCGTTTTTTTACCTGCTTTTTTTGAGCTACCTTTAAAATCAATTAAATCATCTGCTATTTGGAATAAAAGACCGATATTTAAACCTATATTTTCAAAAAATTTTATCTCTTTCATACTTTTATTTTTTATAATTACTGGAACTGCACAACAAAAACTAAATAGCTTTCCTGTCTTTTTTTTTTCCATTTCAATAATTTTGTTTTTTGATATTTTTTTTTTTTCATAACTAAGATCTAAATATTGACCTCCTGCTATTCCTAAATGACCTGAACACTCAGATAATTTTCTTATTAAATTAATTTTAGTTGACTCTTTTATTTTCAAGCTAGGACTTGATAAAATTTCACAAGCCATTGTTTGTAAAGAATTTCCAGCAAGTACTGCTGTAGACTCCCCAAATTTAACATGGGTTGATAGTTTTCCTCTTCTTATCTTGTCATCATCCATGCATGGTAAGTCATCGTGAATAAGAGAATATGCATGAATACATTCAACAGCCGCACCAACAGTTATTAATGTTTTATAGTTAATTGAAAACAAAGATCCTATATCAATTAATATTTTCGATCTGATTTTTTTTCCACCAGGAAACAAACTATATTTCATTGACGAAACTAGTTTAGAATGTGTCTGTTTATTAAGAAAATTTTTTAAAAAAATGTTTGTATCTTTAGCAATTTTATTTAGCTTTTTTTTCATTTTTGATTAATTATTTTTTTAATCTTATTTTTTGTATCTTCACTTATAGTTTTTAAATTTGTATGAAATTTTTTTTCTATAGTATTGTTTAACTTTAATAATTTTTGATAAGTTTCTATTGAATTTTCAAGATCTTTCTCTTTTTCTAGAGACTCTATTATCTTGTTTGCTTGATCTGTAAGCTCTTCAAGAGAGTGTGAATTATTATCAAGTGGTAAATCTTTATCTTTCATATATTAATAATATTTAATACATGAAATCTATTCAATCAAATATCAAAAAAGCTAAAAATTATTTGGATAAAAACCACTGTGTAGCTATTCCTACTGAAACTGTATACGGTTTAGCGGGTAATGCTTACTCGGATTTTTCCGTAAAAAAAATATTTAAACTAAAAAGAAGACCTTTAAACAACCCTTTAATTGTTCATTATCATGATATTAATAAACTTAAAAAAGATTGTCATATTAACAATGATTTCATTAAACTTTATAATAATTTTTCGCCTGGTCCTATTACATTTATACTAAAGTTAAAAAAAAATTCCAAAATTTCTAGATTCGTTACAAATAATCAAAATAGTCTTGCCGTACGTTTTCCAAAACATACTTTGCTTAGAAACTTGTTAAAAAATTTAGACTATCCGCTTGCAGCTCCAAGTGCAAATATATCTACAAAATTAAGTTCTGTACAAGCTTCTGATGTTACTGAAGAATTTGGATCAAAAATTAAATATGTTCTTGATGGAGGAAGATGTAAAATTGGTATAGAGTCAACAATCATTAATCTTTTAAATAAACCAGAATTACTCAGATTAGGAGGGCTAGATATTTCTAAAATCGAAAAAACTCTTCAAAAAAGAATTTTAATTAAGAATAATCTAAAAAAGAAAATTGCGCCAGGTCAGTTCCCTTTACACTATTCTCCTGGAATTCCGTTAAGAATGAATGCAAAAAAACCAAAAAAAAAGGAAGCTTTTGTGCTGACGAAAAAAAGAAAGGTTAGTTATAAGAATTATTACTATTTGAGTAAAAAAAATGACCTTAAACAATCTGCAAAAAATTTATATTCTCTACTTAGAAAAATTAAGAATGATGGATACAAAATGATTGCAGTTGAAAAAATTCAAAACAAGGGGATAGGAAGAACAATAAATGATAGATTAAATAAAGCTTCAAAATATTAAAAACAAAATGATAGAAGTAATTAATTTATCAAAGTCTTTTCAAAATAAAATAGCAGTAAATAATATTAACTTTAAGATTG
>MDTA01168521.1_pt1 | contig 15952 bp, 18 predicted proteins | sample 811151 | NCBI WGS metagenome assembly MDTA01 (sample SAMN05326648, study PRJNA326480) | marine metagenome | isolation source: seawater | place: Indian Ocean: South | collected 2010 | reverse complement strand
TAAAAAATAGAATTTAGATACCGCGGGGTGGAGCAGTCTGGTAGCTCGTCAGGCTCATAACCTGAAGGTCGGCGGTTCAAATCCGTCCCCCGCAACCAAAATTAGTAATTAGAAATTTTATAAATTAAAATAACTATCGAAGATGCAATTATATGTAAAAAAATAAAAATAATATTTTTATTATATCTTTTCATAGTTTCATATTTTTCAAAAAATTGTTTTAATAAGTTTTTATGTGATAAACTACTATTGTGTCTTCTAAAATAAGATAATGTAGAATTTATCTTAAGTGGTTTTGAAATTAAAATCATTCTTAACCACATATCATAATCTAAATTATACTTTAATTTTTCATTAAAAAAACCAACTTTCTGAAAAAAACTATTTTTCCAATAAACTGAGGGTTGCGAAATAATATTATTTATACAAAGTAATTTAAAGTTAAGAATGTTTAAAGATTTCGATTTATAAAAATTTACAATTCTATTAATGATACTTCTTTTTCCAAAATTTTCACACAAACCAACAATCCAATTTGAATATTCATATTTTTCAAAATTATACTTCACTTTTTGTAAAGCATTTGGGGCTAGTAAGTCATCACTATTTAAAAAAGTTAGATAATTTCCATTTGCTACTTTAAAAGCTGAATTTAAAGCTTTTGAAATTCCAACTTGTTTATATAGAATTATTTTAGAGATATTAATTTCATTAAAGTCTTTAATTATTTGAATAGTATTGTCTAAAGAACCTCCATCAGAAAAAATGCACTCTATATTTAATTTTTTATCCTGTTGTATAATTGAGTTTAATGTTTCTTGAAGATATTTTTCACTATTAAAGGTTGGAATAACAATAGAAAAATCTATATGCATAATTGTTATTATTTATTTTTTTTTATTTTTTTTATTTTTTTTATATAATTTTTCAACTTGAGTTTTAGTTACAATGTCGTCAATTTTATCATTAAGTTCACTTACTTTTTGCAAAAGGTTTAAATACAAAAATAAAAATATTAAGAATGTTGCAAAAATTAAGAAATTTACTGGACTTATAATACCAATATAATTTGCTGCTATTTCGATTAATTCAATATTCAAACTAAGAATTGACAAAATAAAAAGTAAAATCAACCAAATTAAAGTATTTTCAATTCTAAGAAATCTTTTTTTTATTAAATACAAAGGTAAAAAAAATAAAAAAATGATTGCAATATATTTAATCATGTTTGTTTATTAAATAATGAAATATAAATATTATAGTTACAAGCATAAAATCTATTCCCCGAAAAAAATGAATGCTTGAATCTCCATAAAATCTTTTTCTTTGGTTAATATTAATAAGTTTATAATCCAGCTTTTTACTACATAATTCAATTATTAATTGAGGCTCTGGATAATTAATTAATCTTTTTTTAGATATAATTTTCATAGCTTTAATATCAAAACCCATCATCCCACAATTATAGTCATTTAATTTTAAATTGAAGATAGAATTAATTAATAAATTCAAAAATCTTTTTGATAAGAATTTTAAAGTTTTTTCTTTATAAAAAATATTTCTTTGTCCTATTAAAAAATTTTTTTTACTAAGTTTATTAAAAATATCTTTAATATATTTTGGGTCATGCTCACCATCAGAATCTATCCTGCAAAATTTGCTATATCTATTTTTTATAGCAAAATTTATAGCCATTTTCATGCAATGACCTATTCCAAAATTGTGTTTTAAGTTAATTATTGTTATTTTTAAAAATTTCGATTTAAAGTTTAAACTCCTATAAGATCCATCATTAATAATTAGTATATGAAAATTTTTTTTTTTTAATTTTTCAATTTCAAGTAATAGTTTACTGCAATTTTTTGCATCATTATAACAGGGTATAAATAGTAGATTTTTCAATATGAAATTATATGTCAAGTTTTTGAAATATAAAATTAATTTTTTAAGTCCTAACAAATTATAATAATAAATTTAAAAATTGTTATTTATTGTGCAGTATTTAGTTTATAATAATACTTAATGTCTAATTTAATAGTCAAAGAAAAAAATATTCAAATAATATTGGATTTGAGTATAAGTGCTTTTTTTGTTCTCTGCAGCATGACTATTCTAAAATTTTTTCTTCCTCATGGTCTTACCACTGATTTTTTGGAAAGAGGGTTTAAACTAATAGGTTTAATTTTCATCTTTACAAATGTTTTATTTTTAATTTTTTTATATTTTAATAAAAATTTTAAATTTAAAAAAAAAATTGAATTTCCAGAATTAAAAGATTTTTTTCTTTTAGCTCTTCCCATGTCCCCTGTATTAGATTATGCTATATTAAATACTGAATACCTTGATTTATTTGGTTTATTATATCTGTTCGCAACAACTTTGAGTTTTGCAATATTTTTTAGTTTTATTTTTCCTTTATTTTTTAGTTACTTTGCCTCTTTTAAAACTCTAATGATTTCAGGATTAGCATTATCCTTTACTATTATTACAATGGGAAAAATTTCAGACAATCCAGACAGTTTCTTCTTAGATAATCAATTTTTAACACAATTCTTATATTTAATTTTTTCATTTGTTGCTGTCTACCTACTTTATATTTTAAATAAAAAAGTAGCATATATTGCTGTAATTTTTTTTATGATTACAGGAGTGTTCATTAGTTATTTTAATTATTCTTTAGAAAATTCAATTGAAGCTAAAGAAAGAAATACAAATAAGCTCGAAAAATTTTTAAATAATGAAAATAATAAAATAGTCAAAAAAAAAAATATTTATTTACTTGTATATGAATCTTATGCAGGTTTAGAAACTCTTAATCATTATGGATTTGATAATAGTAATCAAATAAAGTTCTTAGAAGAAAAAGGTTTTAAAGTTTACCACGGTATATATTCAAATGGAGGTTTATCTATTGAGAGCACATCTAGAATCTTAGAAATAGAAGGCGAACTTTCCAAACCTGGTAGATATTATACTTCTGGTAATGCTTTTGGACTAAATATATTGAAAGCAAATAACTATAAAACAATAGGATTGTTTAAATCACATTATTTTTTTGGCTCTGCACCAATAAGTTGGGATGAGTTTTATCCAGAGGGAAATGCAGCAAAATATTTTGGGAAAACTTTAACAAATATAATTTTTGAGGGAGAATTTAGATTTGATGTTTTTGATGATTTTTATAGTTATGATAAATATCTTAATTTAAAAAAAAAATATTTAAGTTCAATTAAAGGACCGTCAATTTTCTATACTCATAATTCATATCCTGGTCATTCAGGTAACTCAGGAAAATGTGCTACTAACGAAAATGAGCTATATTTTAAGGGTTTAAAAAAAGCAAATCTAGAAATTAAAAATGATGTCACAAATATTTTATCAAACGATCCAGACTCAATAATTGTACTTCTTGGTGACAATGGGCCATATTTGACAAAAAATTGTAGAGAATTAAGAAACTATGATATTTCTAAAATAGATAAGTTCGACTTACAAGATAGATACGGAACATTTTTAAGTATTCATTGGCCAGAAGGGTTTAATAATTTTGAAAAAAATATTGTAATAACCCAAGATATTTTTCCAGCAATATTGTCGAATATTACAAACAATAAAAAACTATTTAATGAATTAAAAATAGAAAGAAAATTTTTTGATAAATTTCACAATAATGTAGCTGGAATAAATGTAATTAATGGGATTATCACAAATGGTAAAGACAAAGGTAATCCACTATTTAAAAAAAGAACTTACATTTTGCCAAATTAAAATTGTAAATTTTTATTTTTTTAATTTCTTAAAGTAAATTTTTAATCTAATTCTTTATTTTTTCTTTTTTTAAAAAAAGCTTTAATTTTTTGCCAATAAATTTTAATTGTTAAACTTGTGGCTGCTATAGCTCCAATAATTGCCTGAAGTACAATGCTTCCTACTCCAGGATCTATATAGGCATATGCCTTTGTATTAAAAGCACATAAAACTAGAATTATTAAAATTATTTTTGAAAACATTAAAAATTTTATAAATTATTATTTATCAAATTTAAAGTAATTTTGAGTAAAATTACCTATTTTAATACAATAAAAATATAAATTTTTTTTTTTTAATATAAATATAACTAATAAATATTATTTAAAAAATATGAATTTTATTTCAGATCTTAAAAATTTGAATAATTTTTTTGATTAAAAAGACTTTTCTAATCAAGTAACATTTTATTCAGAAACCTCAAATGATTGGCAACATTTATCGGAAATAATCAGAACATTGACAGCAAAAACTAACTTTAAAATATTATATATATGCTCAGATAAAAACGATTTAGGTCTAAAATTTAAAAATAAAAACTTTAATTCCTATTTAATACATAATCAATATTTACTTGCTTGGTTGTTTGAAAATATTAAAAGCAAAGTTATGTTAATGACACTTCCAGACCTAAATCAATATTATTTAAAAAAATCAAAACATTTAGTTCATTATATATATGTTCCACATTCTCTATCTAGTCTACATTCAATTTATAGAAAAGGGGCTTTTGATTATTATGATACTTTATTTTGTGTGGGTCCTCATCATGTTAAAGAAGCAAGAAAAATTGAGGAAATTTATAATTTAAAAAAAAAAAATTTAATTGAGTTTGGTTATAGTAAGATAGATTTTTTGATAAAAAATTTCAATAAATTTAATAAAAAAAAAAATAATAAGATTAATTTTTTAATTGCTCCTACTTGGGGAGAAAACAGTATCATAAATAATAGAAAAGTAATTGATGTTATGGACTATATTCAAATACTGGGATGTCAAATGGTACTTAGGCCACATCCTATAACTGTAAAACAATCAAGCGATATTATTTTTGAAATAGTTTCTAGATATGAAGGATATACAAATTTTATTTATCAACCAAATACAGATAACAACCAATTATTATTTGAGTCAGATATACTAGTAAGTGATTGGTCTGGAATAGCCTTTGAATTCGCGTTTGGTCTAAGAAAACCAGTTTTATTTATAGATACTGAAAAAAAAATCAAAAATAGTGAATATAATAAAATTGGAATTGAACCATTTGAACACTATGCAAGAGAAATTGTAGGAGAATTTTTTGATAAAAACAAAAAATATACATTAAATAATATTAAAACTGTTGATAATAATGATGTTAAAAAAAATATTTTTTCATTAGGTAAGTCAGCTGAAGTAGCCTGCGAATATATCTCTAAACTTATGAGATAAAAAAATGTAAATGAATATTATTCTAAAAAATTTATTTTGAACTTTTAGGAATCTAAATTTAAATAACTCTTAAATCATATTCACTATAATTTTTTTGATATTTTTCTTTTAATCGAATAAAACCTTTTTTAGCAATTTTCATAGACTCTAACACTTCTTTCTAAAATGTATAATGTTGCCATCTCCAAATATTTAAATTTTGATTTTCGTTTTGTAATTTTTTTACTTTATTTTTAAAATTATTGTTTAAAATTAATTCATTTTGATAAACAGTTTCTCTTCCAAATTGTGTCTCAAAACTATTTGTAGTTAAGAATGAAGCATTTTCAAAATCACTCTTAAAATAAACATAATGACCTCCTTTTTTTATGTGATCTAAAGTAATGGAAGGCCATTTTTGTACTTGTAAATTTTGAATATCTTTTACTTTTAAAAGTTTACCTACAATTTTAAACTCTTCATTTTTCTCTTTTGAAATTAATTCTTCATAAATATGGTTTATGTCATGTAAATTTTGAAGTTTATAATTATTATACTCTATATACTTTATTCCGGCTTTCCTATTGTAAAGTGTAATATCAATTGCATTAGACATACTTATTTCATTTGTTTCTTTTGGAACACTCATTATATGAATATGAGCTCTATCAAGACCACCAATACAAGCACACATACCATGTTCAAATATGACTGAACATCTCTCAAGCTCTTGGTTAATTATTTCTCTAATGATTTTAATTATAAAATTAAGTTCTTCATGTTGGTTTTCTTCAACAAGACCAAATGATGGAAGAAACTCTTTAGAAATAATTAATAAATAACCTGGTGTAAATGCACCATAACCAGATATTACAAAAAAATTTTTAGTATGAGCTACTAATCTATTAAATTCATTAATTTTATTTGGTAATATATTTCTATTTTTACACTCTTGATAAAATTTTTCCCAAGATAATTGATCATTTTTCATAAGAATTAAAATTAACTGAAATAACAACCTTTATGAAAAATTCAAGAAAAGAATGTTTAACAATAAATTAATTAAAAACAGCCAAATTTATTTATTAATCTATAATATTTTTGGCAACTTTGTGTGAATTATTAGTAACAGCTTTAATTATTGTTTTTCTACCAGGGTTAAAATTATTTGATAAAGTCCCTGGCAAGAATAAACCATCCTCTAACATAAAATTATTATTAGTAGAGAAACCGTTTTCATTAAATTTGTTTGTAATTTTCTTTAAAGATGAAATTAATTTTATTTCATTTTTATTTTCTATAACACTTACAGGTCCTGAAACATTAATAACAATGTCACCCTTAATTTTTTTCCTAAATAGAGTCTCTAAAATTAAAATATTTTTATGCTTTATTATTTTAATAACTTTATCTTTAATTAACTTAATCTTGTTAGCTGTTTGAAGTCTATTTTTTGCGCTTACTGTATCTGGATAAGTAAATCTGGTTATATTTCTAATTAAAGGAAATATCAAAAAATTATAATTTTTTTTTTCATTCTTGTTAAGTCTATTGTAACAATTAGACATAATATTGTTATTTAGAACGTTGGTCCAAACATCATATTTATTAAATCCATTAGTCCTTGCATTTATAAACTCTTTTTTAAGTAAAACTAAAATTTCTTCTGCTTTTTTAATTTTATTGATTTTTTTCTTGATCAAATATTTAAATTTAAAAAAAATATATTTTTTTGAAAATTCAGCTTTTTGAAGTGTTTGAGTATTTCTAGATATACAAATTATATTGATTTTAATTTTATCATTTTTAATCAACTTTTCAATTTCTTGCATTGTTTCAAGTAGAACGGCTTTATTACCAATAAAAATGATAATTATTTTTTTTTTGATTTTTGAAACAATTTTAATTTTTTTTATTAGATTATTGGTGCCCCCACTACTGTAAAAATCCCAAATATAATTTAAGTTTTTTTTTACTATTGTTTCTTTAATCTTCTTTGGTGGCACTATACATGTTCCAATAATTATTTTTTTAGATTTTATTTTTTTTAAAATAGTAGATTTTTGTTTTTTAAATTTAAATTTTTTTTTATCAAAAATAGTTAGATATTCACTAAATGTTTTATTGGGAACAATATTATAAAAATTATTATTTTTAATCTGTATTGCTTCTCCTTTGTAAATCTTAAGCAAAATATTCATTTTTTTTTTGAATTCTAAAAATTCCAATATTTTTTCCTTCAAATAAAATGAATAGATAAGCCTAGGTAAATATAGTTCTTTATAATCTCTATATTTTTTATTAAGAATATATTGATTTTTTTTTCCCCAATTTTTTAAATTATAAGATGGAAAGCTATTAGAAAAATCAATTATTTTTTGTTTATTTTTTTTTTAAGTTAAACCATCTTATAAATTCTGGGTGGGACAATCTCAAAGGATTGTTAAAATAACCAAATTTCGAATTTAACTGACTGTAAGCTACTCCGCCAGGTACATTTTTTAAATTTTTTTCAATTATTGCTATTCTTATTTTTTTTTTTTTTGATTTACTTTTAAATAATTTTTTTTTAACAGCATGAAGAGTTTCAACACCTATAACTCCAAACCCAATTATAGTAAAATCAAATAGCATTTTTTTAATACTTATTTTATATGTATATTGAATATACTTATAAATACAATATTTAAACAATGAATAAAATAAATATTACTCAAAATCAATTTTCGGATTTGATAAATTTATTTAATGGTGTTTTTTCGCCATTAAAAAATTTTGTTACAAAAATTGAATTTTTAGAAATTATTAATAAAAAAAAATTCAAAAATAATTTTTTTCCGCTCCCAATTTATTTTGGAATTAACAAAAAGAAATATCTTAAAATTAAAAATAAAAATAGTTTCGATTTATTTTATAGAAAAAAATTTTTACTAAGCATTTATAATGTTAAATTTTTCAGTTTAGATAAAAAAAAAATATGTCAAAAAATATATGGTAATAATTACTTAAAACATCCATACTCAAAAAAATTTATTAAAGAGAATTATAAATTTATTAGTTTTGATTATAAAAAAGTTAATAACAAAAATCTTAGACATAAATACTTTTATTCTCCATCAGTGATTAAAAAAAAGATTAAAACCAATAAGATTTCAAAATTAGCGGGTTTTCACACTAGAAATGTACCTCATAAAGCACATCAATGGATACACAATTATTTATTTAAGAAATATAGATCTTTATTAATTCAGCCTTTAATTGGTCAATATAAAAAAGGTGAGTATAGCGATGAGTTAATTAATAAAACAAACAAATTAGCCTCAAATAAATTTAATTCTAAAAAAGTTTTCTCTATACCTTTCTTCTCATACCCAAGATATGCAGGATACAGAGAAGCAGCGCTCCATGCTATAGTAAGAAGAAATTATGGGTGTAGTCATTTTTGGGTGGGAAGAGATCACGCGGGTATTAAAGATTTTTATAGATATAACCAATCTCAAAAATTTTGTCACAAAAATGAAAAAAAATTAAAAATTAAGATAATACCAGGAAAAGAACCCATTTATTGCTCAAATTGTAAATGCATAAGTAATAAAAAATGTTTAAAAAAAAATTGTTACAAAAAAGATAAAATAACTATAAGTGGATCAAAAATACGAGAGCTTTTGAAAAAAAATAAATTAATACCAGAATATTTAATGGACTATAAAATTTCTAAATTATTATCTAAAAAATCTTTAATTCATTAATATTATTTAATTTATTTAAACAGATAGTATAGTGAGACATTTAATGAAAATAGCAATTGACTCACCCGCAGGAGCAGGAGCTGGCACACAGTCAAAATTATTGTCAAAACATTATAACTTATTCTATTTAGATACCGGGAAGTTTTACAGAATACTTGCTTATCACAAAATTAAAAAAACTAAAAAATTTAATTTATCTTATGTAAAAAAAAAATTAAAAGAAATTAAACTTAGAGATTTAGATAATAAAAAACTACTAACTAATGAAATTGGAATTGAAGCTTCAAAAATTGCTAAAAATAAAAAAATTAGAAATTTAGTTGATACTATTCAAAAAAAATACGCTTATAAACCACCTAAAAAATTTAATGGATCTTGTTTAGATGGACGAGATATAACATATAAAATTTTACCAGATGCTGATTTTAAATTTTTTCTCACAGCTAACATCAAAATAAGGGCCAAAAGAAGGTATAAAGAGTTAAAAAAACTAAATAAAAAAATTAAATATATAGATGTTTTAAAAAGCATAAAAAAAAGAGATAAAAATGACTACCAAAGAAAAATTTCGCCTCTAAAAATAACTAATGATACTACTGTAATAGATACAACAAACTTAAGCATAAAAAAGTGTTTTTTAAAAATAAAAACATTTATTGAAAAAAGTAATAAAAAAAATCTATAAAATAAATTAATTTATAATGACGTTGAATTTTTTAATTCTCCACCATATATAAAACTTTTAATTTTTATTGCCAATCCAGTATGTAAATCTGCATCAACTATAACACCACATAAACTTATATTATTTGGTTCTGGATAATTTTTTTCTACATCTTGATTTAGAAACTTTTTTATAAATATTTTTTTATTATATCCCATTACTGAATTATAATTTCCTGACATTCCAGCGTCTGTTAAATATCCAGTTCCATTTTCTAAAATTCTTGCGTCATTTGTTGGTACATGAGTATGTGTTCCGACAACTAACGTTGCTTTACCATCAAATAAATGACCCATAGCCATTTTTTCTGAATTTGTTTCAGCATGAATATCTAAAATTAAAAAATCATAATCTTTTTTAAGAAAATTATTTTCTAAAAATTTTCTCGCTACTTTGAAGGAATTTTTTGATTTTTTCATAAATATATTTCCCATTAAATTAAGCACACCAATTCTAATACCATTATTTAAAACATATATTTGAAATCCCTTTCCAGGCGCAGATGAAAAAGAATTATAAGGTCTTAATAATCTATTCTCTTTTTCAATGTGGACTGCAGTTTCTTTTTGATCCCATATATGATTACCAGAAGTAATAACATTCACTCCACAATTAAAAAGATTATTGGCAATTTTTTTGGTAATTCCCAAACCTCTTTCTGAAGCATTTTCTCCATTTATGACTACAAAATCTATATTATCTTTTTTAATCAGCTTGGGTAAATACTGCTCTACAGCATTACATCCAGATAATCCAATTATGTCACCTAAAAAAAGTATTCTCATTTATGTAAATTAATTTTTATTCTTAATTTTAACTGATTTATTAATTTTTTATCTTAAAATATAATTATTTTCAAAAAAAATAGAATTTATTTATTAATTTTTATTTTCTTAAATAAGTTTTTTGACGTAAGAATACTCTTAAAATAAATCAACTGCTTAATTTTAATATGCGATTTAATTCAAATAAAATATGAAAGCTTTAATTGGTTATAATGGTTTTGTTGGTTCTAATTTGAAAAAAAAAATTAAATTTCAAAAAATTTATAACTCTAAAAATATAAAAAAAATTAAATTGCACAAGTTTAATGAGGTATACTGTGCAGCACCTCATAGTACAAAATTTTGGTCAAATAAAAACCCCGCTAAGGATAAAAAAATAATAGTTGATCTAATAAATGATTTAAAACTAATAAATTGTAAAAAATTTATCCACATTTCATCTCTCGATGTATATCCAAAGAAATCTTTCCTTGATGAAAATTTTAATATTCATAAATCAAAAACAAATAAATATGGAGAAAATAGAAAACTTTTAGAAAATTTTATAATAAATCATTTTAAAAATTATCTAATAATTAGATTGCCTGCCTTGTTTGGTTTAAATTTAAAGAAAAATGCTTTATTTGATTTACTTAATAATAAAAAAATTAGAGTTAATAAAAAAAGTACTTTTCAGTGGTATAATCTTCAATATTTACCCAATCATATAAATTTTTTAAAAAAGAGGAAAATTAGAATAATTAATTTAGTTTCTGAGCCTATTTCATTTAAAGATATGTTATCTTATTTACAAAATAAAAAATTAATAAATTTAACAAAACAAGAATTTTTTAAATCTTCAATATTAAAATATAATTTCTTTACTATTTATGGATCATTATTTAAAAAAAAAGGAAACTATATTTTTTCTAAAAATGAAGTTTTAAATCAATTATCTGATTATATAATTAAATATAAAAAACTAAATAAACTTTAATTCTTTTATTTTATAATAAACAATTATCTAAAATATTACTTTTTCTTTTTTGAAATAGAGTGTAATAACAAGATTATATGAAACATATATATAGTAAAATTAACTCAAAAAAACTTTTACATTTAATAATAAAACCCTCTGATTTTAAAAAAAAAATTACAGAAATAACAAGTAAAGATAGATCCTTGCAATGTATTGCAATTAAATTTGACAAAGGGGAAAAAATTTTAAATCACAAACATATTAAAAAAAAAAATAAAAAAATAAAAAATGTGAGAATTCAAGAATCTTGGTGTATCGTCAAAGGTTTGGCAAAAGGATATTTCTATGATCTAAATAATAAATTACTTAACACAGTTACTTTAAAACCAGGCTATGCATCATTTACTTTTGAAGGTGGTCATTCTTTTGAAGCTTTAACTGATGATACTATAATATATGAATATAAAAAAGGTCCTTACAATGTCGAATTAAATGATAGGATTTATTTTAAGTGAAAAAGAAAGCTTTAATAACAGGTATTAGTGGTCAAGACGGATCTTATTTAGCAGAACATCTTTTAGAAATGAATTACGAGGTGTTTGGCATAGTAAGAAGATTGTCTACAGCTGAACATCAAACATATAGAAATGAAAAAATCCTTAAAAAATTAAATGTATTTTATGCGGATTTGTTAGATGAACTAAGCTTATTAAATATAATTAAATCAGTAAAACCTGATGAAATTTATAATTTGGCTGCAATGAGTCATGTTAGAATTTCAAGTGAAATGCCATCTTTCACGATTAAAACTAATTCACTTGGAGTTCTAAATATATTGGAAATTTCAAGACAAATTTTACCTAATGTAAAATATTACCAAGCATCCTCATCTGAAATGTTTGGAAATTCCTGTGATGAAGATGGTTTTCAAAGATTAACCACTCAAATGAAACCTGTTTCACCATATGGATGTGCAAAACTTCTCGCTTATAATTTAACTTGTCACTATAGATCAGCTTATAAAATGCATGCATGTAATGGAATACTCTTTAATCACGAGTCTCCTAGACGAGGTTCGAATTTTGTATCTAATAAGATAATCAAAACAGCAGTTCAAATAAAAAAAGGAAATAAAATCAAACTAGAACTTGGAAACTTAGACTCTAAAAGAGATTGGGGTCATGCATATGATTATGTACGTGCAATATATAAAATACTTAATTATAAAGAGCCTAGAGATTTTATTGTTTCTACTGGTCAGGCATATTCAGTAAGAGATTTCTGCAAAATTACCTTTGATAAATTAAGTTTAAATTATGAAGATCATGTTGTAATAAATGAAAGATTTAAAAGACCTCAAGAGCTTAGTTACCTTAGAGGTGATTCTAAAGAAACTAGAGAGCTGCTTAATTGGAAGCCAACTTATACTTTTGAACAAATGGTTGATGAAATGCTAAAATATTGGTTTGATTATTATAGCTAGTTTTTTTATTCATGAAATGTATAATTTGCAAAAGTAATTTAATTAACTTAATTAATCTTGGAAATTTACCACCCTCAGATTATTTTGCTCCCTCTAAAATTTTAGCAAAAAATTCTCCTTTATTTAAACTATCAGTTGGAAGATGCAAAAAATGTAGCCTAGTACAAAATGAACATTTAGTATCAGCAAATACAAGGTATAAAAAACTAAAATATAGTTATAATTCTGCAAATTCAAATTATGCAAAAGAACATTGGCATAAGTATACAAGCAGCATTTCTAAGCTATTTAAAAAAAATCTTAAACTTTTGGATATTGGTTGTAATGACGGGTATTTATTAAATTTAGTTCAAAAAAAAACTAAATCTAACTTTATATTTGGCTTAGATGCTTCGCCATTCCAGATAAATCAATCTAAAAATAGATATAAAAAAATAAAATTTTCCTGTGGTTTTGCAGAAAACTCAAGTAAAATTTTTAAAAAAGATTATTTTGATATAATTACTTTTAATAATGTTTTTAATCACTCATCAGATCCAATAAAATTTTTAAACCAAATTGGATTAATATTAAACAAAAATGGTTTTATAGTTATTGAAGTTCCAGACTGGGTCAAAACAGTGAAAAATAAAATGTGGGATCAAATATATCACGAACATACAGCATATTTTACACCATATACAAATGCTCAAACACTACATAAAGCTGGTTTTGAAATTAAAAATATAGAAAATATAGATTACCATGGAGGAAGTCTGAGGGTTATAGCGAAAAAATATAATAAAAAAATAAAATTAAATAAAAATTATAAAAATTTGAGTCTTAAAGAATGTAAAACACTTAAATATCATGCAAAAATAATGAAAAAAAAGGCTATAAAAAAAATTACATCAATTAAAAATAATCCAATTTATCTTTTTGGAGCTCCTGCAAAAGGAAATACACTTATAAATTATTTTGGAATAAATTACAGAAACATTAATGCATGTCTTGAGACATCAAAAAATAAAATTGGAAAGTTTATGCCTAAATCATGTATACCTATTATAGCAGAAAAAAAAAATATAAAAAAAAATGGTTACATTATAAATTTGAGTTGGAATATACCATTTGTGTTTAAAAATTTTTGCAATAAAACTGGATTAAAAATTATAAAAATATGAAAAAAACAAAAATTAAAATAGCTTTTGAAGATCAGAGAGGGATTATTAAAGATCTATTTTATAAGGAGAACATTAATCACGTTGCGCACATAATAACAAAAAAAAAGGGTGTTGTTAGAGGAAATCACTATCATAAAAAAACAACTCAGTTTATGTACATGATATCTGGTAGCTTGATTTATTGGTATAAGAAAGTGAATAGTAAAAAAAAAGCTAAAGCTTTACGCATAAGCAAAGGAGAAATAGTCAAAACTCCACCATATGAGATACATGCATTAACTTTTGATGAAAAAAATGAATTTATAGTTTTATCTAAGGGTTTAAGAGGTGGAAAAGATTACGAAAAAGATACTTTCCGTGTTCCTCCAATAAATAAATAAAATTTCATGAACAAAATAAGAGATATTCTTTCAGCACAATGGAAGTATGGACATAAAGTTTTGTATTTAGCGATTCTAATAAGTTTTTCACTTATTGCATATTATAATTTAAATATTGGATTGATAATGTCTAAAGATTATTCTACTTGGACATTTAGTGCTGATAGTTTAATAAAATTAAATTTTAATTTTTATAATTACTTTATTTATTCTCAAACTTCTTCTGCATTAAGTTTTTTCTATCTAATACCAGTTTTTTTCATTGCATTAACAAAATCATTATTTGGAAATAATTGGGAATATGCTTTTATGATTTTAAATCTTTTTTTAATTTTTTTATCTTTTATTATTTTCTCTAAAAGTCTTTTATTATTAAAAGTAAGACCATTATTTATTGCTATAACAATGCCATTATTACTTTTATCTGTAGATTTATTGGTTTGGCCAAGATATATACTCTCAGATACAATTTTTGCATTTGTAATATTGTTCGTAATTTATTTTCTTATAAAAAGTATTGTTTTTGAAAAGTTTAACTTTTTTTTAATTTTTTTATTAATTATTTTAATACTATTAACAAGACCTACATCTATACCTTTTGTTTTTGCGATTATTTTTTTTCTCACAATAATTAATAAAGTAAATAATTTTAGTCCAAAATTTATTATCTTAATTATTTTTTCCATTATTATATTGGTACCTTTTACGCTAGCTGTTTTTTATCAATTTATGGAAATCAACTTGGGTGATAATCGTAAATTTATTTCTTTAATAAAAATGGTGCAAAATGGAGTTATTATTCATGATAGACCTGAAACATGGATAGAAAGTCCAGGTACATTTTTAGATTTAACTTACCTTTATTTTGTGAGATTCTTATTTTTTTTTGCACCATACGTAAAAGCTTTTTCAAAAATTCATATAATCCTAAATTTACTTCAGGCTTTAGTAATATTTTTCTCAATAATTGTTTGGATTTTTTTGGGAGAAAAGAAACATTCATTTAATAAAACAATAACACTAATTTTATTAATATCAGTTTTTGTTGCTGCTTTTCATTCATTCATAGTTATTGATTATGATTGGAGATATCGATTTCCAATAATAATGCCTTTGTTAATTATATTTCCATTATCTGTAGAAATAATTTTTAGGAAAATTAGTAATAAAAATTTTTAAATTTTAAATTTAGATTTTTTACTATCAGATAAAAAACTTTTAACTGTTTCCTTTGTAAGTTGGTCAAAAGTTTTCCCAAAATTTTCAATTTTTTCAATTATATTTGGAGGAATAGTAATAATATGACAACCTAGTTGTTTTGCTTGTAGAAAATTGTAAGGTTCTCTTACACTTGCCCACAATATTTCTACATTTTTAAATTTAGCAGCTAATTTTATACTTCTTTTAAATTCTGGAACTGGATCATTGCCAAAGTCTCCAGCTCGACCTGCAAATATTGATATGATAACTTTTGTTTTTTTATTAATTACTTT
>MDTA01058295.1_pt1 | contig 15952 bp, 11 predicted proteins | sample 811151 | NCBI WGS metagenome assembly MDTA01 (sample SAMN05326648, study PRJNA326480) | marine metagenome | isolation source: seawater | place: Indian Ocean: South | collected 2010 | reverse complement strand
TATCTTTCAATTTTACAACTTGATGCCGGTATTAACGGCAGAGCAAAATGTTGAGCTCCCGCTACTTTTATCGGACTTAGATGCAAAAAGCCGCAAATCGAGGTCCCGCATGATTTTAGAGATGGTTGGCTTAGGGGATCGCCTTGACCACTACCCTAACGAACTATCAGGAGGTCAACAACAGAGAGTTGCAATTGCCCGCGCTATAGTAACGGACCCGACCCTAATCGTAGCTGACGAGCCAACAGGGGATTTGGATAGGAATTCTGCGTCCGATGTTTTAAATCTTTTGCAACGCCTTAACTCAGAGGCTGGAAAAACCATCATAATGGTTACCCACGATATCAGTGCCACCCACGTAGCTAATGAGGTTGTACATCTGGATAAAGGCGAACTCATATCTAACGAAGAACCAAACAAGTAGATCCCGCGTGTTTATTCTGAGAACATCGTTAAAGAATGCATTCCGCCATAAAGTTAGAACAATGCTAACAATCTTAGGACTAGCCATTGCTATTTTAGCTTATGGTTTACTCCAAACTGTGATTACAGCTTGGTATTCAAAAGCGACTTCGGCATCGACCGCAAGACTGGTCACCAGAAACGCGACCTCACTAATTTTTGACCTGCCAGTGTTTTTTAAAGAACAAATTAAGGGAGTAGAGGGAGTCGATAAAGTGGCTTTTGCACAGTGGTTTGGCGGCGTATACAAGAAACCTCAAAATTTTTTTCCTCAGTTTGCCGTCTCAAAAAACTATTTAGATGTTTATCCCGATTTTGAACTAAATGAGTCAGATCGAATTTCTTGGAATAATGAAAAAAGGGGTGCGATTGTGGGGCGACAACTCGCAGATCGTTTTTCGTTCGAAAAAGAAGATGTTATCCAATTGAAGGGAACGCTGTACCCGGGTAATTGGGAATTTATTGTGAAAGGAATTTATGAAGGATCTGACGAATCCAAAGTCACAGACAGAATGTTCTTCCACTGGGATTACTTAAATGCGCATGTCGAGTCAATGTCTAAAACTACTATTTTAGAACCTAATACTGTTGGAGTTTTTATCTCAACAGTTCAGGACGCAGATTACGCTGCAGAAGTCTCATTGAGAATTGATGATATTTTTAAAAACTCTATTGCTCCTAGTTATACCGAAACAGAGCAGGCCTTCCAATTAGGTTTTGTTGCGATGTCTGATCAAATTATCGAGGCTATCAGGACTGTTTCATATGTCATTGTAGTAATAATTCTAGCCGTGATGGCAAATACTATGGCGATGAGTGTCAGGGAAAGAACTCAGGAGTTTGCAACCATGAAAGCGCTGGGTTTCAAGCCTAATTTCTTAGGTTTTCTTGTATTTTCAGAATCAATTTTTATCGCAATGATTGGCGGTGGAATAGGCATAATGATTACTCATCCATCTGCATATTTATTTCAGATGGCAACTGATAATATTTTTCCGGTTTTTTTGGTCTCAAATAAAACTATTGGGCTTCAATTTTTCTGTGCTTGTTCTGTTGGTATTCTAGCCGCATTTATTCCCGCTATTAATGTTTACCGCATAAACGTGGTCGATGGGCTAAGGACTGTCAACTAAAATATGCGAGTACCTTTCCAATATATTATTCGCAACTTGTTGGTTAGAAAAGTAACCACCGGACTAACAGCCGGCGGAATGGCTCTTGTAGTTTTCGTTTTTGCTTCAATTTTGATGTTAGATGAAGGACTCAAAAAAACACTTGTTAACACTGGAGAGATTAATAATATTATTTTGACAAGGAAAGGATCCGATACAGAAGTACAAAGTACAATTTACAGAGATCAAGCATCAATAATTGAAACCAAACCAATCGTTGCAAATTCAGTTGATGCAACTCCTTTGCTGTCCAAAGAACTAGTTGTCTTAATATCTCTACAAAAAAGCAATGCCAAACAACAATCAAACGTTGTTGTCAGAGGCACATCTACTAAAGGATTGGAACTTAGACCAGATGTCCAAATTTCTAAGGGAAATTTTTTTCGATCTGGCAGCTCAGATATAGTAATTGGATCTGCAATCGCTAAGGAATACTCTAATTCTAATCTCGGTGATCAAATATATTTTGCACAAAGGTTATGGACTATAGTGGGTGTTTTCGATGCAAAAAAAACTGCATTTGATTCAGAAATTTGGGTGAGTAGGGAGCAACTCATGCAAGCTTTTCGTAGAAAAAATTTTTCTATCATTGTATTTCGATCTACCGAAAAACAATCGATCAACACTATTCAAAAAGAGTTTGACAGTGACCCAAGACTATCCCTGGATGTTAAATTAGAACAAGATTTTTATAAAGATCAGTCCAAAGCACTGTCCAAATTTATCAATATTTTAGGTATGACTTTAACCATCATTTTCTCTGTCGGTGCAACAATTGGGTCAATGATCACTATGAATGCTGCAGTAGCTAATCGAACTAATGAAATAGGAACCCTACGAGCTTTAGGTTTTAAAAAAATAGAAATTTTGACAGCATTTTTAATAGAGTCTATTTTCCTTGCGTTAGTTGGTGGACTAATCGGAGTATTTGGAGCAACTTTTATGGAATTTTCTGATTTTACTACTACTAACTTCCAAACCTTTGCGGATCTATCTTTTGGATTTGTTATGACTCCCATTATAGCCTTGAAAGCCTTGATAATTGCAACGCTAATGGGTGTCGTTGGGGGAGCCTTTCCGGCCTTCCATGCCGCAAATCTGGAAATAGTAGACGCATTAAGATCTAAATAATTAAGATATATGCTCAACCCGAAAAAACGTAACTAGTTTTAACTGAGGTGTAAAATTCTTTTGCATAGCTTCCCTGTTCCCGCGATCCATAACTTGATCCTTTGATTCCACCAAATGGCACGTGATAATCAACTCCAGCTGTAGGAAGATTTACCATTACCATCCCCGCTTGGGCATTTTTCTTAAAGTGCGAAGAGTGCTTAAGCGAGCTGGTTACAATTCCAGAAGAGAGGCCAAAATCGGTAGCATTAGCTAAGTGAAGAGCCTCTTCGTAATCGGTCACCTCAATCACGCTTGCCACTGGACCGAAAACCTCCTCTTGATTTATTGTCATCTCATTTTTTGTTTGTGTGAAGAGCGCTGGTTCCAAATAAAAACCCTCAGTATCCCTCTCTAACAACCTTCCACCGAAAGCTAACTCAGCCCCCTCTTTTTTCGCTTTCTCTATATAAAACAAATCTTGATTTAATTGATTTTTATCAACGACTGGCCCAATGTGGGTACCCTCTTTCAATGCATTGTCTACGATTGTTTTTGACAACTGTTCCCGCATGGAATTAATAAATTTATCATGAATTCCGCTCGTAACGATAAGCCGAGAAGATGCGGTACACCTTTGACCAGTAGAGAAATAGGCCCCGTTTATAGCACATTGCACTGCTATGTCTAGATCAGCATCGTCTAAAATTACGAGGGGGTTTTTACCTCCCATTTCAAGCTGAAATTTAGCCATTCTGCCTACTGCTTTTTTTGCTATTTCCTGCCCTGTATCAACCGAACCCGTAAAACTGAGTGCATTGACGCTGTCATCGTTAACAATTGTCTCCCCAACCTGGCTACCCTTTCCCATCACAAAATTAAAAACCCCTGGGGGTAAACCAGAATTACCTATAATTTTTGCTAATTCGAATGCCATAGCTGGGACAAGATTTGCCGGCTTAAAGACTACGCTATTACCAAACGCAAGGGCTGGCGCTATTTTCCATGCAGGAATAGCTGCAGGAAAATTCCATGGTGCTATGATCCCTACCACGCCGACTGGTTGCCTAATAACCTCTACGTCAACCCCGCTTCTGACTGAGGGAACTAAGTCGCCAGTTAATCGTAAAGTCTCTCCTGCGAAAAATTTAAAAATATTTCCTGCCCTGGTAACTTCACCAATACCCTCGGGCAATGTTTTTCCTTCTTCTCTAGACAACAATTTCCCAAGAATGTCTCTTTTATTTAAAATTTCATCACCAATCGAATCTAAAATATCTGCTCTTTGTTGAACATTAGACGTTCCCCATTTGTTAGCAGCATTAGAAGATGCCTCGATAGCATCCGCGGTGACTTTTGAATCGGCCTGCGCATACTCCGCTATTACATCTTTAACGTCCGATGGGTTAATATCGGTCGAATCAACACCTTGATCTAACCACTCACCTCCAACAAAATTGCGCAATCTTTCCATTGTCTATTTCGCTCCTGTATAATTCGTTATTTATAGGCTTTAAAGAGTAGCGTATTAGAATTCTGTTAGGAATGCAAAATGCAAGTAGAAGTTGTTCCGGTCACCCCTTTCGAACAAAATTGCTCGATCCTTATTTGCAAACAGACAAACAAAGCCGCCATTGTAGATCCGGGTGGAGACAGTGACTTAATTTTAGGAAAATTAGAAACTCTTGGAGTCTGGGTTGAATTAATTTTGATAACCCACGGTCATCTGGATCATTGCGGACATGCTGCCAAGCTTAAGAAAAAACTAAATGTTAGAATTGAGGGGCCGCACCAAGCAGATAATTTTTGGATTTTACAGCTACCTCAACAAGGGGCTCAGTTTGGGATGGGGAATCTTGAAACATTTGAGCCTGACCGATGGCTGAACCAAGGTGATACAGTCTCTTTTGGAAAAGTAAGACTGGATGTGTTCCATTGCCCCGGGCATACACCAGGACACATTGTTTTTTTTGAGCCAAAAAATAAAATCGCCATAGTTGGAGATGTTCTTTTTAAAGGGTCTATCGGTAGAACAGATTTCCCCCGAGGTGACTATAACAGTCTAATCGATTCGATAACTAAAGTTTTGTGGCCACTTGGAGAAGAAATTACTTTTTTACCCGGGCATGGTCCGACCTCCACTTTCAAAGAGGAAAGAAAATCTAACCCGTTCGTATCAGATCGAATTTTGAGAACAAATAAAAAATAGGATTTATTTTTTTAGATAAGTTTTAATTACATTAAGATCGGGGTCTTCGCCTAAACCAGCCCCATGCAGTACAGTAAAAGCTCCGTTATTAGGATTCAAAATACTCTCTGGATACAAGTTTGCCTCTAAATTCACAAACAACCTTTCCACAAACCCCGGGCTAATTGAGCTTTGTGCCATATGTAAGGTTGCAAGAAAGCCGGGACCAAAATACGGTGAATGTGGCATTATCTGAACTCCCCAAGACTCGCAAATCGCGCTTACTTTTCGAAATTCGGTTATTCCGCCAACCTTAGTCACACTTGGTTGTGCAAAATCAACCGCCTGCTTCAGCAGCATTTCCTTAAACTGATACGATGTGCAGGCATTTTCCCCCGAAGCAATCGCCAACCCACAATCGCTTTTTAATTTCGCTAATCCCTCAAAATCCTCTGGTGGATTAATAGGTTCTTCCAGCCAATACAAGTCAAATTCCTTGAACGCTGTTGCTTTTTCCTTTGCTTCGTTATAACTCCATGGACAATTAGTATCTAGCATTAGAGGGAAATCATTGCCCAAAAAATCTCGAGCTGCCCGCACCTCATCGATACCAATCTCGTGTAGTTTGACTTTTGTATATCCATCAGCTTTTGCCATGCCTAATCTATCGACAACAACATCAGGATTTTCATATCTCCATAAACTTGCGTATGCCGGAATCTGATAAGTACCGTCCGCTCCAAAAATTTGGTACAAAGGCTTATTTAAACGCTTGCCCAGAATATCCCATAGCGCTATGTCTACCCCGCTGATGGCAAACATGGTTATTCCATATCTTCCATATAGATGCAAAGATTTCTGTAACATAGAGTTAATCCCTAAAATATCCCTCGGGTCTTTATTCATGAGTAAAGGTTTCACCATATGCTGAATAGCTAGAGCTACTGCCTGCCTGCAATTATAGGAAAAAGCATCACCCCACCCAACAACACCATCATCAGTCTCTATTTTAACCAGACAAAAATCTAAAGATTTTCCTTGTAAAAAATTTTGTGGAGAGGGAATGCCGCTAGTTCCTAGATCAATCGGAATTTCAAGTTCATAAACTTCTACATTTTCTATTTTCATAATTTCGTAATTCATCGTAGTGATGAAAAATATTCAACATATCGCAGATTATAAACTCCAAAAAAAAACCCGGTAAACCGGGTTTTTATATTGAGATCATTTTTTGCCTATTCAACAGGTTTAATTGAAACAGCTTGATCGCCTTTTGGACCTGTAGTGACTTCATACGACACTTTTTGATTTTCTTGAAGTGTTTTAAACCCTTCACCCTCTATAGCGGAAAAATGTGCGAACAAATCCTTCCCTCCATCATCTGGCGTAATAAACCCAAAACCTTTTGATTCATTGAACCACTTAACAGTACCGGTACCCATCTAATATTTAACCTTCCCAGAAAAACTAAATTCTTCTACTTTATTAAAGACACGATCTCAGCTACGCTCGTATTATGACTATATTTTCCGAGCAAAGCTAAGGATAAGGGCAAAGCATACTTTTATATGGAACAAACATCAAGGTAAAAATTATCATCAACAATATAATGCAAAACAAAATTTTGTGCTTTATTATTGTCCTAAAATCTCTAGAGGAGCATTATTACCGTGAGCGAAACTTTTAAGGAAGCTGCAATTGATTACCATAATCTCCCCACACCCGGAAAAATATCCGTTACTCCTACGAAAGAATTAACTAACCAACGAGATCTAGCTTTAGCTTATTCGCCGGGTGTTGCCTATGCTTGTCAGGCAATAAAAGACGACCCCCAACTTGCAGCAAAACTAACATCGAGAGCCAATTTAGTTGGAGTAGTCACAAACGGAACCGCGGTCCTAGGTTTAGGAAATATTGGACCTCTTGCAGGAAAACCAGTTATGGAAGGGAAGGCATGCCTTTTTAAGAAATTCTCGGGTATTGATGTTTTTGATTTGGAGCTAAATGAAACTGATCCGGACAAGATAGTAGAAATAATCTCCGCACTAGAACCAACGCTTGGTGGTATTAATTTGGAGGATATTAAAGCGCCAGAATGCTTCTATATCGAACAAAAACTTCGTGAGAAAATGCAAATTCCTGTATTTCATGATGATCAGCACGGTACAGCTATCATCGTGGGGGCAGCGGTCTTGAATGGACTTAAGGTCGTTAAAAAAAATATTAGTGAGGTGAAGGTGGTTTGCTCCGGAGCTGGGGCAGCAGCAATAGCGTGCCTTGATATACTTTTAAAACTTGGCATATCGAAATCAAATATCGTAGTTTGCGACTCAAAAGGGGTGATTTACGAGGGCCGAGAAAACGATATGGAGTCAAATAAAAAAAGATACGCAACCTCTACTACGGCAAGATCCTTAGAGGATACAATAGCCAATACTGATATATTTTTAGGGCTTTCAGGTCCGGGAGTATTAAAACAAGATTGGGTAACGAAAATGGCAGAGAGACCACTTATACTAGCTCTGGCAAATCCAATACCCGAGATTCTTCCAGAAGAAGTAAAAGCTGTTAGGCCTGATGCTGTAATTGCAACTGGACGCTCTGATTATCCAAATCAGGTGAATAACGTTCTTTGCTTTCCCTTTATCTTCAGGGGTGCGCTAGATGTCGGAGCCACAAAAATTACAGAGGAAATGAAGCTTGCTAGTGTTCATGCAATAGCGGAATTGGCGCAAGCAGAGCAATCAGAAATTGTTGCATCAGCATATGGGGATGATTCTCTGTCTTTTGGGCCTGATTATATAATTCCTCCCCCTTTCGATCCGAGATTAATTACAAAAATTGCACCAGCCGTAGCAAAGGCAGCAATGGAAAGTAAAGTTGCTACCCGTCCCTTGGACAATTTTGACGCATATACTGAAAAATTAACTAACTTTGTCTACCAATCTGGCTTTCTCATGAAACCAGTTTTTACTGCAGCAAAAGCGTCAACTCGCAGAATCATATACGCGGAAGGTGAGGATGAAAGGGTCTTACGAGCAGCACAGGTGGTAGTTGATGAAACACTTGCCGAACCGATATTAGTTGGGAGGCCTGATGTAATAAAAATGAGACTAGAAAGAGCAGGACTTCGAATATCGCCGGGAAAGGATTTTGAAATTGTCAACCCTGAAAGTGACCCACGCTTCAAAGAAGTTTGGCAAGAATATTACCAAATAATGCGTAGAAAAGGGGTTTCTCCTGATGATGCTAAAGTCCAGGTTCGCCAATCAAACACTTTAATAGGCGCGATGCTCGTTAGGCGGGGTGAGGCTGAAGCGATGCTTTGTGGAACCTCTGGAAGGCACAAGGATCATTTAAAACAAATTTCAAATATTATCGGCTTAAAACCAGATGCCACCACCTTTGCAGCCATGAATGTGCTCATGATGCCAAAAAGAACCTTGTTCGTTGCGGATACTTACGTCAACCAAAATCCGTCGGCAGAAGAAATTGCTGAAATCACGTTGATGGCTGCTGACATAGTCAAGCGTTTTGGATTAGCTGCGAAAATAGCGCTACTTTCACACTCTAATTTCGGTACTGATAGTTCGGCGTCAGCAAAAAAAATGGGGAAAGCACTCGATATTTTACAAGCGCATTCTCCAGAACTAGAAATTGACGGAGAAATGCATGGGGATGCTGCCTTAAACGAAGAAATTCGAAATCATATTAACCCTGGCTCAAAGCTAGTAGGGGAAGCAAATTTGCTTATTATGCCAAATATCGAAGCAGCCAACATCGCGTTTAATCTTCTAAAAACAGTAGGTGGTGAGGGTATTACCATAGGTCCGATATTGCTTGGTGCAAACGCGCCTATCCACATAGTCACACCAACCACATCAGTCCGCAGAATTGTTAATATGACCGCCCTTAGCGTTGTGGATTAAGATCAACTGAGTGAGTCGCTAGAAAATGCCTCATTACAAGGAAAAAACACAGTTGACCATATTTTTTTTAAAGCGTAACCTTGCCCCAAGAATGCTGCCCAACACAGGAGTAATTTATGGTTAAATTAGCTATGTCGAAGAAACAAAGTAAGTTCAGGGAAGAATATAAAAATTCCATTGCCCCATGGTATAACGGCTGGACCCACTTACTTTCAATATTTATCCCCGGTTTATTAGTCATTGGGTTTTGTTCGATACAAATTCACTCCCCAAGCGTTTGGGAAATCTCTATTCTCGTACCACTATTCTTATTCTATAATTTTAGTGAGTGGTGGCTGCATAAAAATACTATGCATAGGCCAGTAAAAGCCCTTAAAGGTGCTCTCCTGCCAGTATTCGATCGTCATACCCACCAACATCATCAATATTTCAGCGCTCGAAGAATGAGCTACGATACAAATAGAGAATGGAGAATTGTGCTCTTTCCTCCGTATGCGTTGTTGATATTTATGATTTTAACGTTACCGGGCGCCCTTGCAATCGGTTACTTCGGAACGACGAATATGGGTTTTTTGCTAATGATGCTGACGCCAATCTACTACTTGAATTATGAAATTTTTCACCTTTGCTGTCATGTCAGGGAGAACTGGTTTGTAAGAAACTGTCCATTGATCAACACTATTAGAAGACATCATGCATCTCATCACAGTCAACAAATAATGATGGAAAAGAATATGAACCTTACTTATCCAATCGCTGATTGGTTTATGGGAACTAGCGATTTGAACTGTGGATTGCTCGGTCATTTGTTTAACGGATACAGTACTAAGCAACTTAAAAAGGAATATGCTTCTAATCAGGGAAGCGAGCTCGATGCAGTTTCAGTCTAAAATTGATTGTAATTCGGAGTCATGTGTTTTGTTACTGAGGTCTTAAAATAATGAATCAAGAGGATTGGCAATTCCCAGGAAACTTGCAACCGGACCCTGCTAGTATAGATTTTAAACTTGACGCCTGCTTAAATTCAGTTGTGTCGCTGAGGGCTGAGATTCCTGAGGACGGTTTCACAGCCGACACCCTTGGGACGAGCAGACAAGGAAACGGTGTTTTAATCAACTCTACTGGATTGATTTTAACCATTGGCTATTTAATAACAGAGGCTGAAACAATTTGGCTATCCACCAATCAAGGGGAGAGTGTACCGGGGACAGTGGTTGCCTATGATCAAGTAACGGGTTTCGGCTTTGTGCAAGCGCTAGGCACATTAAGAAATATAGAACCAATCCCGGTTGGTTCGGCAAAAAACTTGTCAATTGGCGAAGATCTACTCGTTGTAGGACATGGCGGCAGAAAACGGACCTTACGGGCCAACATGGTTTCAAAACACTGCTTTACAGGATATTGGGAATATTTCTTGGAAGAGGCTATTTTTACATCCCCCGTGCACCCGCAATGGGGTGGAGCTGGCATTGTAAATGGTCGCGGGGAACTAGTGGCTATTGGGTCGTTATTAACTGAGGAGATTACCGCGGAGGGTGCAATGCAGACGAATATGGCAGTACCCATCGACCTTGTGTTCCCTCTACTAGAAAATCTCAAGAATGGGTTACCCCCGCGAGAGCATACCCGTCCTTGGCTTGGAATTTACGCTACCGACAATAACGGGCAAACGGTAGTCGTGGGTTTGGCAAAAAATGGACCAGCCGAAACAGCCCTTATACAGCCAAAGGATGTCGTCCTCGAAGTCGAAGGAGAGTCTGTAAACTCTTTAGCCGACTTCCTAAAAAAAGTTTGGGCAATAGGGACAGCAGGCTCAAATATTTCTCTCAAAATTCTTAGAAACGATAAAACATTAAATCTATTGGTTAAATCAGCAGATCGAAATGATTTTCTTAAAAAACCTAGCCTTCACTGATTAGTCTAGAAATTAACGACTCGGGCATTATCCTGTGACGCAGCTGCATGGAAATCGTTCATACCTCCGATTTTTATACGCTCGTCCAAAGAGACAGGAGCAATATGCCTTACATCCATGCAGGGCCCACAAACAAGTATTTCAGAGTCTGTGTGGTTGAGGACCTCGTCAAATCTTTTAGGCGGTCCAAAAGGAATTATCTTGTTCGACGTGCCCATGGTAGCCATATGAACCGCATCATGAAATAACATTATCATTACCCTGTCACCAGCCTGCAAGGCAGATGCAGCAAAAATAAAAGGCATTTCAGCTCGAGTCGGATCTGTTGGGCCAATTGTTGCAGAAATCGCGAAATACATGTTTGTTCTCCATTAATTTTTCGTTCTAAATATAATGTTACCGTTAATATCAATAATTACACCAACAATTTTTTTTTCTCTAAATATTTTCGAAACAAGCTGAACGTATTTATTGATCTGCCTCTGGTATTCCTCTTTTACCACCATGTCATCGTCGAATATTTTCACCCCAGATTTAAAATCAATGACGTGAACCTCGTCAAAAAATTCCACTACTCTATCAATCCGTTTAACACTCCCTTTATTGTTTACCGATAACTCATTCCACGCCCTTATATAATCATTCGGTTCAACATACCTTTTCATATCAGGAGACTTTATAATGACTTGAGCCGCGTTCCATAATTTTTTAAAATTGACATCAGAAACAGATGCAAGTCTTCTTTTTATTTCAAAAAAATCTCCTCCCGCGCTTGGTGGAAGAAGGTGTTCGAGTATCAAATGTAGATTGGTGCCGAAGTCAGCATCTTCCAAGTTTTTATTTTTTTCTCGCTTTCCAATATACATATTTTGCGGCAAAGCTTCAGGTCTTTTATTGCGTTCATTCTTATTGTCTTCATGGAAAGTGAGTGTTCTTTTTGCATTTATTTTATCGTCACTATAAGTTAAGTTGAGACGCGATACTGCCTCTGAAATTCGGTGATACCAAGAATTGATACGTAGTTCCCCCGACCCACTAACGATTAAAACATCTCTCGCTCGAGTAAGAGCTACATACAATAATCTCTCACTCTCAATCAGATTTTGCTCATTTTCCTCTCTTTGGATATTCTCGTGACTTTTTATAAAATCCTCTTTTTTGCTAGATAGTAAGAAATGGGAGGGTCTGGCGGCTGTCGGCGGCCATTTTATAAGTGGCAAATAACCTTTACTATTATTCGCTTGTTCATTAGCATTCGCATCCAACAACCAAACTATGGGGGCCTCAAGCCCCTTCGCCCCATGTACAGTTAGAATTCTTAAAGCGTCACGGCTCGATTGATCCCCAAGTTCGGGTGCTTCTTGAGGATTCTCTTTTTCTAATTGGATCAATTGGAATAGGCTTTCTAGAAATTTTTGAAGGCTTGGGTACCGACCCGAATCCAGCAATAGGCTAAATTCTAAAAATTTCTCTAGGTTAGCCCCTACGATATTTCTAAATTGTATGGGCGTTGCCGCACTGTACCTTCCTATGAGATTTCCCTCATGGAAAATACGATCGAGCAAGTCATGGATGGGCATGGTATCTACGAGAGTAAGCCATTGCGATATTAGTTGATACGCTCTACGCATTGACCGAGGGGCATGCCCCGTTTTTACGTCCCTCTCCAGGCTTTCCCACCATAGATCGACATCTTTCGATAAACTTTTGATTCTGATTAGTTCGTCATCTTTTAAGGAAAATATTGGAGATTTTAGAATTATGGCTAGGTCTAAATTTCGAGTCTGGTCTGCTAAAAAATTAAGTAAGGAGATCAGATCCAGAATTTCTAATGATCGAAGTAACCCTCCTCGCCAAGCACCAATGAAAGGTATTTGGGACCTAATAAGGCTCTTTTCGTACTCTTCTAAGTGTATTCGATTTCTAACTAATATAAGTATATCTCTGTATCGAACTTTTCTAACTGGATTGCTATCAGGTAGATCCCAATTTCCGACTATTTGCTGTATTTTTGTTGCAAGACACTCTGCTTCAGCTGAGCGAGAAACATCGTCATCATCATATTCTTTTATCAAAAGTGGGTTTCGCCACTTTTCCTTTTTTTTCTTTTGGTCTTTTTGTTTTCCTGTCAAAGGAAGAGCCTCCACTCTTCCTTGTGAATCACTCCTGAACGATGAGTGCAAATTAAATTGCATTGAAGATTTCTGAAAAACTTCATTAATAAGTTTTACAATATCAATCGCATTTCGGCGGGTCACATCGTTTGTAAGTATGCGTGCCTTGTATTTTTGAGAAAAATATATCTTACACATGTTGAAAATTCTTGAGTCCGCACCCCTGAATCGATAGACAGATTGTTTTTGGTCACCCACACCAAAAAAAATAATTGGATTCCCTCCTGTGGTTGAAGACGACAGCCAGGTCTGTACTATATTCCATTGTATTGGGTTTGTATCTTGCAGTTCATCAATAAGAACGTGGCTATACCGATTATCTAGTTTATATTGCACATAATCAGATTGCTCACTTTCGCTGATTAATTGAAAAGTACGCCACTCGATATCGGCATAATCCATCAAGTTGTTTTCTTTTTTATATTTCTGAAACAGTTGAAGGTAAAAATCAGCACAAACCAAACCTGCACTCATAAAAATATAAGCTCTATGTTGATCAATTTTTTCCTTTTCTTTTGACAATATAAAGGCAATAGATTGATGCAGTTTTATCAGAATATGCATCTTGTGATTGCCCAGTCTTTTACGTTGTCGGGCACTGTCAATTTTTTTTAGTTCATGAGGCGATGCTTTAGTATAAAATAAAAAAAATAAAATCTGAATGGCTTGAATATTGATTTTCTTTTCTAAAATTTCCTCTACTATTTGAACAATTTTTCCGGCTTTTTTGGTGTCAAACTGGGACAGAAGAAGTATATATTTTTGCAATTTCTCAACAAATCTTGTTTCATGCAAATTTTTTCTAATACTTTCATCATTAATATCCCTAATATTGTCAGCGACATTAAGTCCCTCTAACGCTGAGCTTATTGGATCTTTTTTACCACCGCTATACGTCCACCATTCGATTCTTTTTGATAAAAAATTTTCTATAAGTTTTTTAGCATTACTCAATCCATAACATTTTACTAGCCATCCGAACGCTTTTTTTTCTTTCAACTTTGATGATTGTACAAGTTCCTCTTCAAATATTCGCCACACATCGTTGATAGCCAACATGTTACCTTCTAATAAGTTATTGTTAGCATTTGCGTAACTTTGCAGGGGACCGTGCTTTAAAATATTTAAAAACCAACTATGAAAGGTACAAATTGTTATGCTTGGCCGACTAGATAATACCTCATGGAAAAGTGTTCTAGCTTTAACAACTGCTTGATCGATGTGTTCTTCCTGGACCCCTCTTTCTAATAAGAAACTTCTTACATCTAAAGATGGACTAATAGCTAGAAAGCTGAGCCATTGGTATAACCTGTTTTCCATTTCTTGCGCAGCTTTTTTTGTAAAGGTAACCGCTAGAATTCGAGAAGGTGGAACATCAGCTAGTAGGGTTCGTATTATTCTAGATATAAGCAGCCAAGTTTTACCAGAACCTGCACATGACTCAACAACTACAGAGTTGATTGGGTTTAGTGCTATGTTTTTTTGTTCAGAATCTAACAAGTCTTTAATAACTCCAATTCAGTATGTTTTTTTTCTGCAAACTCCTCGCATTTCACAAAATTTACATATCGCGTCACTACCATTTGCGGGCAAAGGAATCCCATCATGCAAATCTCCAAAAGTTTGGCGGAGTCGATCAATATTCTTGTTAGCCAATTCGTTTACTTCACTCGTTAGACCAAACTCTTCAACATTTTTTTTATTTAAACCAACATACGAGGCTTGAGTCAAAATTTCAGACGAAAGAAAACAATAAAACAATAACTGGATATTTTTGTCTGGTTCGTTTACATAGCTTTTTAGCTTTAGAAAAGGAGAGGTTTTATAGTCAATCACCACTTTTTGTCCGAGCTTGTTTTTATCGATTCGATCAATACGGCCTCTTACTAAAAGATCAATATCTTTTTTAACTTTAATAGTTTTTTCATTTATAACCTCTCCCTCGTGGAAGAACCATCCTTTATTTTCTCTTTCAATTTGCCAATCTAAATATCTATCTAGCAATTCCTCAGATTCCACTCTCCACGACATAAGAACCAAATAAGGCCCAGTTACATCATCGAAATGTTTTAAGAAAATATTCCATAATATTTTTTTTGCATCTTGCGAGCCAACATTTTGTATAACCGGAACTTGGTTATGAAATTCGTAAAGCACTCTGTGAATTAATTCACCATATTTACTTTTATCCAAATGTCGTTCTCTTTTTGGCGACTCACCTAAGCCGAGAACATACCTCGCAAAATATTGAAACGGACAATCTAATAAGCTTTGGTAACTTGAATTTGAGATTTTTTTTGGAATCACTGCCTGTGGCAAAACCACCTCTCCCCTACTATCAACGACAGGGTTACAATCTAGCTGCTGTAGACTGTTTAAAAAAGTAACGCTATCAACACTTTTTTCAGAGGCATCCGAAATCATTTTTTTCCCATCAATAATAATCTTTTGTAGGTTAATTATCTCAAGCATTGCTCCTAACCCATTAGGATTTCCATCTTTTTCCCTCTGCCATGTAAAAAAAATCGGCACATTGAGGCTAAATAACCATAATAAATTCTCTCCCACTCGATTCACCTTTTTTAGGTCGCCTGGTAACCCTAGTTCATTACGTAAAGAATTACTCAAGATAGAGAGATCATCATATTGTCCCGGTAAGTGAGATGTATCGCACCCTACTACTACAACGGCGTCGAAATATCGTAGCCTTGTATTATTCAATGTTGTTAACACTACTGGACTAGTAACTTCATAATCATAAAATTGATTAGTTTCGAACTGGTTGTTCAACCACTGCCTCCATTCACTAAGAGAAAAATTCTCAGCACTGTCTAGTAGCTGTAATTTATGGATATTTAAAAGATCAATAAGTTGGCGACCTGCTATATCTGTATTTAGGCGGTCCGAAATCCCTAAGACGTCCAAACAATGCTCAAGGCGACTTAACCATTCAGTTAAAGTTCGCTTATTACCGTTATTAAAATACATTACCAAACTCTCTA
>MDTA01220370.1_pt1 | contig 15956 bp, 14 predicted proteins | sample 811151 | NCBI WGS metagenome assembly MDTA01 (sample SAMN05326648, study PRJNA326480) | marine metagenome | isolation source: seawater | place: Indian Ocean: South | collected 2010 | reverse complement strand
TTTAATATCTTTATATGGAAAAATTGGCTCATCTCCTTGAAGATTTATATAAAGTTCAGATTTTATTTTTTTAGATACTTCTACTATTCGATCAGTTCCAGTAAGATGTTTTTTTGAAGTCATGATAGTTGGCACCCCAAATTTTTTACATATATACACAATTTTGTTACTATCAGTTGCAACAACAATATTTTTTTCTGGGATGGCTTTTTTACACTGTCTAAAAGTTCTTACCACCATTGGAATTCCTTTTATTTCTAATAATGCTTTATTAGGCAATCTTTTTGATTTTAATCGTGCAGGTATTACAACTAGATATTTTCTCATTTCCTAAAAGAAATACTTTTTGATACGTCGTAGAGTGTTGGGGTTAATGAAATAATTTTTGCTGTACCTTTGGTAGATTTATACAAATCTATAGTTTCATCAACATTATTTTTTTTTGGGTTAGATTTATCGTACCCATCAAATCCAGCTATAAATATCTTTTTACATTTTCCACTGTTACAAACAGCAAGCGCATAAGAAATTGCTAAAGAATTTGGTAATATTGCGTTATTATTTTCAAATTTAAAAATATTTTTTTTTACCTGTATTCCATAATTGTACATTTTAAATTTATTTATTTTTCCAGACAAAAATTTTTTTATTTTATTTAAAGGCAATATTAGTGGAATAGAATAATCTTTATATTCCCTTAAATTAGACAAGACTCTTAATATATGACATGCAATTCTTGCGTTTATAAATTTTGAAGGAATATAATCTTCAAAATTTATAGAAATAACGTAAGGTTTATTTTTTTTAATGAATTGGCTTACCTTTTTGTAATTTTCTTTTAATTGATCTCCAGGCCCTAACAGCAAAACATCTCTTCCGTTAATGTGTTTATAAGGGCTCCACTCACCAACATCTTTTGTTCTATAAATATCTTCTTTAGAAGATATTAGATCTTTAGCAAATTTTTTACCACCAATTCTTCCCAAATAATTTATATTTGAAAGAATTGTTTTATGTGAAAAAGTAGGATCACCCAGCATCTCTTGAACAAACGTTGGATGCACTCCTTTTTTGCCAGCTAAATAATAATATAAGTTTGATCCCCACTCATATTTTTTTTGTAAAGGGCTAAACCATTTATTTATTAAGCTTAAGAGAGGATCTAAATTAATATTTTTTTTCTTGAAATTTTTGAATTCTAAAATTGCAATTTCTGTTTTTGTATTTCCAGGACCTCTACCCATTCCAGTTACTGTTGTATCAACCCATCTAATTCCTTGATTTACAGCCTCTAGAGAGTTTTCTAAAGCTTTTCCTAAGTTGTCATGTGTGTGGATTCCTACTTCACCTTTCCAACCAGACTTAATAATATTTATTATTTTTTTAGTTTTTAACTTATCCATACTACCTAGACTATCAGCAAAATATAAAACATTTGGTTTAAGTTTGTTAATTAATTTTACTGCAGTTTGTATTTCAGAGGTACTTCTATCTGAAATTTGCATAACATTAATTCCAACTTTGTATTGATTTTTTTTTAAAAACTTTACAATATTTGATATTTTTTTTAATTCTTCAAAATGACATGCTATTCTAACCAATAATATTTTAGATTTTTTTTTTATGAATAAAATTCTTTTTTATTAAATCTACTGGGCTTTCTTTTTTATCTATAAAATCACTTGCATTTATCATTACTCCTAAATTTAAATTTTTAGGAATTTTTAACTCATTAATCAATTTTTCACTCGTATATGCAAATTCACCTTTAGTTTTTTTTTTATCTAGAAATCTAAATCCAAGCTCTACAAAATCTACATGAATTTTATCCAGAGCATTCAGATAATCATTTACTAATTGACGATCAAAATTCCAATTTGTATAATAACCACCATCTCTTAATGTACAGTCTAAATGGATTATTTTTTTCATTTATTTATAAATTGTATATAAGATAATAATTTTAATATAAAACATAAAACTCAAAAAAAAAATTGAAAATTATTGAAATTATAGGTCCTCCTTGTTCTGGAAAAACATATTTTAAAAATGTTTTAGAAAGAAAGCTTAAAAATGATAAGATTTATGTGAGCACCTACTCCAAGACTTTTTTCAGATTTGTATTTAAGGAAAAAAATTTAACTTTATTAGACTTAATTACATTATTATATTTTAAATATTTTAGACTTAACAAAGAGTTAAATATAATTAAAAAGAGTAAAAACCAAAAAAAATTAATTAAACATTCTAGTTTAAAAAATCCTATTTCTGATTTTTTTTATAAAAATTATTTTGAAATATGTAAAAAAATTTCTTTAAATAAAAATAAAAAAATTCAAAAAATTATTTATAGTAAAATTCAAAAAAATCAGCACGTGAATAATTTAAACAGAAATGCTTATTTATGGTTTATTGAATTTTTTGCTTACTTAAATATTTTGAATAAAAACAAAAAAAAAGTTGAGGTTTTAATTGATGATGAGGGAGTAATGCAAAAACTTTTTATATTTTCAGAATTAAAATTTGATAAAAATTTCACTAAAAAATATATTAATTTATCAAAAAATATTGATTTATTAATTCATTTAAAAACAACAAAAAATAAAATCAATCAAAGATCTGTTAAAAGATTTGGATCAAATAAATTTTATTACAGAAATACAAAACATTTAAATGAAATATTAAAATATGATAAAAAAATAACAAATCTTTTTAAAAATAATAATATAAATTTGTTAAATATAAAATTTTACAATAATATCCCAAATAAAATTTATGAAAGAATTAAGAAATAAGTCAAAAGCTGAAACTTTAATTATATTAAATAAAACTATCTCTAATTTTAATATTCCTAAAACATATTTTTTTGATGTAAATAAATTTAATAAAAAAAAAAATAAAATATTAAAAAAAATTAAGAAAGAATTTAATAATTTAGTTGCAATAAGATCTTCAAATAAATTTGAAGATAGTAACATTAGTTCTAATGCAGGAAAATTTAAAAGTTTTTTAAATATAGATCCAAAAAATTCGAGTATAGTAGAAAAAACTATTAAAGAAGTAATTAAATCTTATTCAAGACATAAAAGTAAAAAAAATCAAATTTTGATTCAGTCAATGGTTAAAAATGTCAAAACTTCAGGTGTCTGTACTTCCTGTGATTTAGAAACGTATTTTCCGGCTTATCAAATAAATTATTTTGAAGGCAAAGATACAGAAGCAGTAACCTCTGGAAAACCAAACACAAAAAAAATTATTTTTGTGGAGAATAATAAATATAGATTAAGAAATAAAAATTTCGACAAGCTTATTAAAATAGTAAAAAAAATCAAACAGTTTTACAAATCACATATAGATGTTGAGTTTGCAATAAACTCAAACGATAAAATTTTTATTTTACAATCAAGATCAATTGTTATTAAAAGAAAAAATATTTTAGATACAAATACTACAAATTTTGCCTTACAATCTTTAGGCAGAAAAATTAATAATCTTCAAAAAAGACATCACGATCTCCTTGGAAACACCGCTTATTATAGCGTCATGTCAGACTGGAATCCTGCAGAAATGATTGGATTAAAACCAAAACCTTTAGCTTTATCATTATATAAAGAATTAATTACAGATTCTGTTTGGGCAGAAAGTAGAAAAAGTTATGGGTACCGCGATGTTTCATCTAATCAATTAATGACAACTTTCTTTGGAACTCCTTTTATTGATTTGCGAGTAGATTTTAACTCTTGGATACCATCTAAATTATCCAATAAGGTTGCTGAAAAACTAATAAATTTTTACTTAAGAAAATTTAAAAGTAACATAAATCTTCATGATAAAATCGAATTTGATATACTTTATTCTTGTTACACATTTGATACTAAAAAAAAATTAAACTCTTTAAAAAAACATAATTTTTCACAAAAAGAAGTTAGGGAAATATCTGAATCATTAAAAAAAATAAATAACTATGCGTTTGAGGAATTAGAAAAGGAAATTTCTAGGATAAAAATCTTAGTTAAAAAACAAGATGAAATGAAAAAATCTAGTTTAGATTATATAGCTAAAATATACTGGTTAATTAGCGATTGTAAAAACTACGGCACATATTCATTTTCAGGTTTAGCAAGATGCGCATTTATTTCAACTGAATTACTTAACTCAATGGTAAATAATAATATTTTATCTCTAGAGGAAAAAGAAAAGTTCCTACAATCTATTGAAACTATTACAACTGAAATGAAAAAAGATTATTCTAGAGGTAAAAAAAATTTTTTAACCAAATATGGTCATTTAAGACCTAATACATATGAAATTTCATCAAAAAATTACAAAGAGGGTTTCAGTTTATATTTTGGCAAAAATTTTAACAAAAAAAATAAAGAAAATAGAAAAAAGTTTAAGTTTACAGAGCAACAAAAAAATAAAATTAATTATTTTTTAAAAAAAGAGAATTTAAAAATTTCAGTAAATAATTTTATTAAATTTTTAATAAAGAGTATACAACTAAGAGAATTTTCAAAATTTATTTTTACAAAAAGTATAGATATGGTTTTTGATAATTTAAAATTATTTTCAAAGAATTTTGGTTTGAAAATAGATGATATTACTTACATCAAAATAAATAAAATACTTAATATGTATTATAACTATACAACTTTCAAAAATATACCTGATTTAAAAAAAGAAATTCATTATAATAAAAAGGAGTACAATTATAACTATCCATTAAAACTTCCCGAGGTAATTACTAATGTTTCTGAACTATTTATTATAAAAAATAAGAATATGATCAATTTTGTTGGAAATCAGAGGGCAAATGGAAAAATCTTGCACCTAAATAAATTTAAAAATTCTGGTTATGATAAAAAAATTGTTTGTATTGAAAATGCAGACCCAGGATTTGATTTTATTTTTACAAAAAAAATAAACGGCCTAATAACAAAATTTGGAGGAGCGAATTCACATATGGCAATTAGATGTGCAGAATTGGGAATTCCAGCAGCAATTGGAGTAGGCGATACTCTCTTTGAACAAATAATTAAATCAAATGTAATTACTATTGAATGTGATAGAAAAAAATTAATTATTGAAGGAAAATATAATTCATAATTAGCTTTATTTTATGAAAATTAAAGTACTACATATTATTGGCGGATCACCTGATAGTGGAGTTTACAAAGGAGCCCATATTTTACATAAAGCATTATTAGATTTAAAAATTGAGTCTAAAATATTAAATGATACTCCAATTTTACAAAAAACAAAAACTGAGGAGAATCTAATATTATTTAACAATACCTATCTAAAAAAATATTTTAGAAAAATAAATATATTCTTTGAGAAAATTATTAAATCTTTATATCTTCCTATATCTCGATCAACATATACATTAGGATTTTTTGGTTATGATTTAACAAAGTTTGATGAGTACAAGAATTCAGATATAATTCATATACATTGGCTTAGCGAGGGATTTATAAATTTTAGAACATTGGTTAAATCAAAAAAACCAATTATTTGGACCATGAGAGATATGTGGCCATTTACTGGCGGATCACACTATACAATGGATTTTATAAATTACGAAAATAGTTCAATATCAAATTTTATCCAAAAAATTAAAAAAAAATCTTTTAAAAATAATATAAAATTTATTGCAATCAGTGATTGGTTAAAAAATAAAGCTCAAAAGAGCAAAGTTTTGGAAGATAAAAATATAATTCGTATTTACAATAATATTAACTTAAAAGATTTTAAGATAATTGAAAAAAAATTAGCTAGATCAAATTTAGATATTAAAACCAAAAAACACGTAATACTTTATGGAGCTCAAAATCCTCAAAGCACAAGAAAGGGTTGGTCTATATTTTTAGAAACTATTAAAAAATTAGACAAAAAAAAGTATTTTATTTTAATTTTTGGAAGTTTTTGGTCTCAACAACTATTGGATGATGTTGGTATTGAGTATAAAAATTTAGGATTTATAAATGATAAAACAAAACTTAATATGATATATTCAAGTGCTGATTTTTTTATCTTCTCTTCAATACAAGATTCATTTGGCAAAACCTGGGCAGAAGCATTGGCCTGTGAAACACCAGTTATATGTTTTAAAAATACAGGCGCATCCGAATTTGTTGAACATAAATTTAACGGTTATGTTTGTGATGGATTTGACTCTGAAAAATTAAAAGAAGGTATTGAGTGGCTATCAAACGAAATGAAATACGAAAAATTAAGAACAAATTGTATAAATAAAAAAATACTTGATATTGATGCTAGTATAATTGCTCAAAAGTATATTGAAATTTATTCTGATGCCATAAATAATCAAAAAGATTAAATTTATGAAAAATATTGCTATTATTCCAACAATTAGATCACCATATAAAAATCAAATAGAATATTGCTTTGATAAAAATATTTCTGCACTTTTAAGAAAAGTATTTAAAAAAATTAATATAATTAATTTATTCGAGGGAGATAAATTAAATAAAAAAATTGATCTATTAGTTATAAGTGGGGGTAATGATATTTTAAAGTTTAGTCGTAAAGAAAATGATTATATCAGGTATCAATTTACTAAAAAAATTTTTAATCATTCAAAAAAAAAAGGAATACCTATTATAGGTATATGCTATGGCGCTCAATTTGTAGCTGATTATTTTAATTCCACCTTCGTAAAAAAAAAGAAAATTGGAATTCATTACATAATTTTAAATAAAAATAACTTTATAAAATCAAATAAAAAAAGGATTTCAAATAATAGTTATAAAAATATTTTAATAAAAAAAGTTCCAAAATTTTTTGATATAATTGCAAAATCTAAAGATAATTACGTAGAAGCTTTTTACATAAAAAAAATTAATTTTTTAGGTTTACAATGGCATCCAGAAAGAAATAAAAATTTAAAAAAATTTGATATAAGGCTTTTAAAAAAATTAATATGATTTTAGTTATTGTAGCCGCAGGTAGAGGAAGTAGGTTGCAAGATAAAACTAAAAATGTTCCAAAATGCATGGTAAATATTAATAATAAAAGTATTATTGACTACAATTTAGATTTTATTAAAAAATTTAAACAAACTGTAATTATAACAGGTTATAAATCTTACATATTAGAAAATAAATTTAAAAAATATAAAAAAATAAAAATTATAAAAAATCCAAATTATTTAAGTACAAATATGGTTTATAGTTTTTTTTGTGCTTATAAGTTTCTTAAAAAAGAGAAAAAAGATGTCATGATGTGTTATTCTGATATAGTTTTTGACAAAAATTTATTTAATATATCACTAAAAAAATCATCTTTTATCTTTGCAAAAAAAGATTGGCTGCAACTTTGGAAAAAAAGAATGAATATTTCCTATATTAAAAGAGATGCAGAAGACTTTGTTACAAAAAAAAATAAATTAATATCAATAGGAGGAAAAATAAATAAAAAATTTCCAAAGTTGCAATTTATGGGATTGATCAAAATTAAATTTTCAGATTTAAAAAAATTATTTATTTTTTTTAAATTCATTAAAAATAATAAAATCGATTTTACTACATTTATAAATCAAGCTTTAAAAAATAAAATTATTGACCTCAATGTAATTAAAACAAATAAATTTTGGTACGAAATTGATAATAAAAAAGATTTAGAAGTTGCAAAAAAATTTCTAAAGTAAAACTAATAAAAATTATCTTGATAAAATTTATTTATTACATCGTTATAATTATTCTTAGTTCCATTTAAAATATAATTTGTTATATCTTCTATATTATCAACTTCAAATTCTTCGCCTACAATTTTTCTGGATTGAACTTCAATTGGTAAATTTTTAAATTTTATATAATTGTTGTTTAAAATTTTTTTATCAGTATTTATCAATATTGGCTTAGATTTATTTATTATCGAAAATTCTAAAAATATTCCAGACCAATCACTAATTATAAATTTATATTTTTTTAAATTTAATATTTTATCTTGATTAATTTTTATATTCTCACCAATATTCTTAAATTCCTTTCTTTTGAGAGACATAGGATGAGGTCTAAATTCAAATGAAATTTTTTTTTCATTAAATATTTTGAATAGTTTTTCATGTATGTTTAATTTATAAAAATTGGTATGCCATGTTGGTGCTATCAAAACATCTACTGAATTTTGATTTTTATATTTAAACTGTTCTGTAAAAAATCTATATTTACTTTTAAAGGGTTTTATTTTTTTATTAAAAATATTATTAATTTCTTTTACTTCAATGTACTGTGATTTATTAATGGCTTGAATTGCATCAAAATTTATAAATGCTTTTTCGTCATAAATCATAGAAAGACTTACTGGAGAATGTTGTAAATAGATATATTTAGCATTTGATACTTTTGATCTTAAAAAAATAGAATTATTTAAATTGGTTGAGGTAGAATAAACATATTTAGCTTTAATAGTAAGAAAGAATATTTTTAAAAAAAAATTTGACTTTAGTTGAATTGTCTCACTAAATGGATTATCTATACTTTCGATAGTTAAAACTAATATATCCGATTTAACCTTTTTAGTTTCAATATAACTTTTTAAATAAGAAAAAGTATATTCATTTTCATTAAAAAAAACTGTCCTAAAAATTTTTTTTTTTAATTTAAAATTAATAAATGTAACCAGGTCTTTAAAAAATTTAGTCAGAATTTAATACTCTCCTAATTATATTTTTAACATTTGTATTATCCATAAAAGAAAAATATTCATTTTTATCATCAACTTCTTTGTTTAGATTAAAAAGGTTGTTTTCCTCAGATTTACTTTCCAGTATATAATCGTCAAAATGTCTTGATCTTATAATTGGGTCTATAAATGAAAACCAAAATCTGTAAAGTTCTTTAATCTCGATATTTGCAAAATTGTTGAGCTTAATTCTTGGATAATTATAAAAGCTTTTGCTAACTATCGAACCCTCGTCTATTTTTTTTGTCATTAAAAATGATGTTGCACCGAGACAATTAAGTTTTTCCATGTTCCACAAAGATGCGTCAGCACCTCTTATATTTGGCAAATATCCAGGGTGGATATGTAATATTTTTAAATTGTGGTTTAATGGTTCTTTATATATTTTTTTTCCGGTATTTAAATAATTCAAATTTTTTTTTTTTAATAAACTTTTTACAAAAATTTCTGAATTAATATTATCTGTATTAACAAACTCAATATCATTTGCGAAGTTGTATAAAGAATCATTTTTATAAGAACTTGTAAAAAAATCTTCAGGATATGAAAAATAATCTGCTATTTTTTTAGTAGTATCTTCATAAGTTTTATTTTTTAAAAATAATAATGGATAATAATTCATTTTTTGAAAATTATAAATTCTTGAAATATAATTTGGTATGAATTTTTTATTTTCTAAGACTATTATTTTGTTAAATTTAAAATTCCTTAATTTACATACTTGTAAATAACATCTACTGATAGGATTTTCAAAAAATATAAGTGCAAGATCTTTTTTCATTTTATAATTATCTAAAAGATTTTATAAAATTAATCGTCTTTTTTGCTACTATTTTCTTCTTGTTGATTATTTTTTACAAACAATCTTTTAAAAAAGTTTTTAATGTTAATATAAAACTTTTTAATATAAGCAAAACCAGCAACAAACAAACCAATTAAAGTACTAAAAATTATACCCGTTGTACCAGGATCTAAATATGCATAAGCAGTCGATGGATAACACAGGAAAAATAAAATTATTAGTAATTTATTCATAAAGATAGTTTTCAAATTCCTCATTCATTGGCAAAGTATACTTAATATTTTTTCTCTTATCTTCCAAGATATTATTTTCACCTAACATACACGATAATATAGTATTAAATATCATTGAATTAGTTGTAAATATATTGTTTCTTAGTTTTTCTATATCATGAAAACATATACCACTAGGATCAAATACAGAACCAACCGTTGCATGGTTATCTATTATATTTGAATGATCAACACTGGGATAGTTCATTAAAATATTTTTTTTAAGAGTTTCCTCCTTTGAGTGTTTAAAAATTGTTGGCCCTGAATCTCCAATTAAAATTAAAATTGATTTAGGATCATCTTTTAAAATTCTTTTGGCCGCCTCCTCAATAATATTTGCAGTTTCTAAATCGCCGTTTCTAAAATCATTAATGTAGTTTTGCGTTTCGCCTGTAGGATGACCAAAAGTATAAAAATGAAAAAAAACAAATTTTTTTGTTTCATTACTTATTTTTTTTAAAATATTTGAATTAAATTTATTTTTTGAAGACAATATATCCTTTTTCTGAATTCTAAAAATTACTTTTATTAAATCGCAATAATTAAATAGTTGTGCATGATACCAAGGAAGCTTAAACTGACAAAAATTAATATAAATTTTTGAAAAATATGTGTCCGCATCTTTAACTGATCTAAAAGTTAAATACTCATCAATATATTTCCCTGGGGGGCCAAAATGACTATCATAATATCCTGTGGTAATTTTATAATCATTTAATTTTAAAAGTTTAAATAAAGATAAATTTTGTCTTCCAGAAAAATAAGATAGTTTATTATTACTATTTTCTCTCCACTTAACAGGATCAATATAAAGTAAAGAATTTAGCGAAGGACTTGTTGGAAAATTATCGCTAAAGTTATTTCTGAATATTGTAAAACTGTTTTTTTTTAATGACCGAATATATTTTGAATTTTCAAGATTATAATGAGAATTAATTAACGTTTCAGGCATAAGAGACTCGATTGAGAAAACGTAAAGATTTGCTGGTTTTATAAATTTTTTCTGCACTAAATTTACATCAAATTCTTTTTCTGTTTTAAAGGGAAAAAATTTTTTATAATCCAATAATAAATAAAGATTAAAAAAAATATAAAAAATTATTAATGATTTAATTACTCTTAAATTTATCAAAAAAATTTGAGTTATCACCAAAGTACAAATAAAATAAATTAAAAAAAATTTTATTTTATCAGCTCCTTCTAAAACAATAAAGTTTGAAGTAAGAGAGATTGAGAGTGAATAAAAATTAAAAAATACTATAATTGATATTGCTAAATTTTTTGCTCTCTTTGAAAAATTTATATTAAGTAATAAATTTATAATAAAAATTTCAATAAAAATTATTATATATATGTAGAAATATAGATAGAAAACAGCAGAACTAAAATTTTCTGAAAGCAAATTCTCTTTTATTAGTAGAGCCCAAGAACTACTGATTAAAAAAAAGAATAGGATAATAAAAAAATTTTCACTTCTAGAATTAAATTTGTCGAAAATAGACATAATATTTTACTTTAATCATTATTATTAATTATTCTATTTATTTTTGTTGAACTAATTTAATTTAAAACTAGAAACTTAAATAATGATAAACTTAAATTAATTTTTTCAATATCATGCTTTATAATCAAAAAAAAATAAACATTTTAATTTTAGTATCATTTATTTTGTCGTCTTTATTAAGCGTATATTACGTAAATAAGTATGATAAATACTCTTTATATAAAGACAACAAGCACCCAATGATTAAAATTGCTGTGCATAATCACTGGGCAGAAGCTCAATTACTTTTAGATGACATAAAAGAAGGAAAAAGATTCTGGGAATCTGGTAAAAAAAAAACAGATAGTTTTTTACCTCAAAAATTATTGGCTTTATTTTATTTAATAATTGACGAAGATTTAGAGGAAAATAATACCACTAAAATAGAAAATGGAAAAACATATTACTTGATATTAAAGTCTTTATTTTATTACTTCGTTATTTACTTGCTAAGTAAAAAACTTTATTTAATTTTTTCTGAAAAAAAAACTTTTTTTACAGTTCTTTTTTTGGCTTTAATTCCAGACGTTCTGCAATACCATTCATCTTTTTGGAATGAAAGTTTGTTTTTTTCTTTTCAATTGTTATTAATTTATTTTTTTATAATTAATGATGAAAATAAATTAATTAATAATATCGCAATTGGTATTACCACAGGCTTAATGTACTCAATTAGTGAAGAATATTTTATTTATATTGTTTTTTTAATTGTTGTTTATTTGTTAATTTTTAGGAAGAAATTTTTAAAACCATTACTCTGCTTATTAGTTGGATACATTTTCATAATCATAATTATTTTTTTGAGTAATAGCTTAAAAGGTAGACCAGATAAAGTGGTGGCTTATGGCATTAAAACAGCATTTTATTTATATTTAGTTCCAAATATTGTCTCTGAAAAAGAAAAAACCTCTTTAGAAGACTCCTTTAAAATTTTAAAAAATGATGCAAAAGATTGGGCTAATCAAAATAATATAATATATTCTGGCGAAAGTCATATTTTATTAGAAATAAATGATGTTGAACAAAAAAAAGAATACTTAGATTATTTGTTTAAAAAATCTATAATTCTAATTTTAAAAAATCCTATAATTACCTTAAAAAAAGTTTTTCCAAAATATCTTCATACGGGGACTTTAAATCCATTTTATGTAAAATATTTTTATCAATTTAACGGAAAAGGAGAATTTCTTAAAACTGATACACATAAAAAACTAATTCCAATTAGAATTATATATTCTCTTATAATTTATTCTGTAATTTTAATCGGTTTTCTGAAATCGTTTAAAACTATTAATAGTTCTTTAAATATATTTTTAGTAATATCAACTTTATATGTAATTTTAAGCCTTGGTTGGTTTGGAAACCCAAGATACTTTACACCAGCATTACTTTTCTTATCTATCTTTTTTGGTAACTTTTTTAATGATAAAAATGAAAATTCATATAAAACAAATTAGATTATTTTAAAATTTCGTGAAAAAACAATTCAAGTATTTAAAATTTAAAAAAAATAAAAAAATACCTCTCTTTTCAATTATTACTGTAGTTTTTAATGGAGAAAAACATTTAGAGAAATGTATAAAAAGTGTTCTAAAACAAAAGATTAAAGACATAGAATACATAATTATAGATGGAAAATCCTCAGATAATACGATTAAAATTATTAAAAAGTATAAAGCAAAAATAAATATAATTGTAAGTGAAAAAGACAGGGGAATCTATGACGCTTTTAATAAAGGTATCTCACTTTCTTCAGGAAAATTTATTGGCATCGTAAATTCAGATGACATTTTAACTTATAAGTCGCTTTCAATAATTAAAAAATATATAAATAAACAAGACTTCGATTTTATTTTTGGAAGTGTAAAAAAACACTGGGGTATTCTACATGGATATAGGCCAGAAAAGATCGGGTATAGTTGGGGATTTTATTCGAGCCATTCAACAGGATTTTTTATTAAAAATGAGTCTGCCAAAAAAATTGGAAAGTATAATTTAAAATATAAATATCATGCTGATTATGATTATTTTTATAGAATGATTGTTAAAAACAAAATGCATGGAATTTCAACTAAGAAACATGAAATTACTGGGATATTTAGAAGAGGGGGTTTTTCAAGTAAAATTCCATATAGAAAATTATTTTATGAAGAAATTAAAATCAGGCTTGATAATGGTCAAAATATAATTTTCCTCATTTTTTTAATATTTTTTAAATTAATTAAAAATCTTAATAAATTTTTTTAAAAAATTAATTTAACTATTTCTCATTACTGAAATAATTAAATCTAAATATTTTTCTAAATTTTGTTTTAAGTCGAATCTAGTCAAATTTTTAAAGGTTAAATTTATTAATTTTTTATTAATTGATTTATTTCTACCAAATAGAACTAATTTTTTTGAAAGTTTTCTATAATCGCCTACTGGAATTAAATTTCCTCCTTTTCCATTTAGCAAAATTTCTCTTGGTCCAGAAGGGCAATCTGTAGAAATTATAAATTTCTTTAGTGCAGCAGCCTCTAATAAAACATTTGGCAATCCCTCATATTTTGACGATAGTACAAAAATATCTGCTTGTTTTATAAAAGGATATGGGTTTCTTTTGTATTTAATAAATCTAACCTTATTATTTAGTTTATTTTCTTCAACGAATGAAACTAATTTTTTTTCTAAAATTCCTCTACCTAATAAAACCGCATAAAAATCAATTTTGTCCTTTATCAAATGTAATGATTTTAAAAGTGTTAACTTATCTTTTTGTTCGACAAATCTACCAACATTAATTATTTTTAAACAATTTTTAGGAAAAATTTTTTTTTGTTTGACTTTTGATTTTATCAAAACTTCCTTTTTATTAAGTGGATTATAAATTACTGTTGAATTTACATTAAATTTTTTTTTCATATTATTTTTAAAGTGAATACTATTAACAATAATTCTGTCGGCTTTATTAATTAATATTTTAAAAATTTTTTTTTTTAAAAAACTTTTTGACCATCCATCAGGAGCAGAGTTTGATCTAATAATTATTTTAATTGAGAGTAATTTGCATATTACAATGCAATATAGATTTGCCTGGAAGGCAAAAACAGTTGAATTTCTGTTAAATAGCAAAATTCTAAATAATATTAAAGAACAAATAAAATATTTGGAAATTCTACCAAAATTATCCCAAAATTTATTTTTTGGTAAAACTACGTTAATTCTTTTGTCAAATTTTTTTCTAAATTGATAAGAAGTTGTTATTATAGATATATTGTTTATTTTTTTAGCTAAAAAGTTAGTAATAATAAAAAGATTTTTTTCTACACCACCACCTTCTATTGATGGGATAAAAATTATTAATTTTTTTTGTGTCATTTCTAGTAAAAATACTCTAAATATAAATTTCTAATTTGATGAGTTTAGTTAGCATAATCATACCTTATTTTAAAAAGAAAAATTATATTGAGTCTACAATTAATTCTATTTTAAATCAAAAATATCAGAACTTTGAAATAATTATTGTATATGACGATAAAGATAAGGGTGATTTAAAATTTTTAAAAAAAATTAGAAAATTAGATAAAAGGACAAAAATAATAATTAATAAATTAAATATTGGAGCAGGTTTATCAAGAAATAAAGCATTGAAACTTGCCAAAGGTAAATATGTTGCATTTATCGATGCAGATGATTTATGGATGCCAAATAAACTAAAAAAACAAGTAGCATTTATGGAAAAAAACAAAATTAATATTACTCATACATCTTATTCAATTATAAATGAGCGAAATTTAAAAACATCTTTTAGAAAAGCAAAGAATTTAAAATTTAATGATTTGATTTATTCATGTGATGTAGGTTTATCTACAGTAATGATAAAAAAAAAATTACTCATTAAAGATTTTTTCCCTAATCTCAAAACTAAAGAGGACTATGTTTTATGGTTAAAATTATCAAAAAAAGGTTACATATTTTACTCTTTAAAAGAAAACTTGGTATCATGGCGCCAAACTTCAGAATCTTTATCTTCTTCACTTTCACAAAAATTAAAGGATGGTTATAAAGTTTATAGAATTTATCTTAAATTTTCTTTCATTAAATCCATATATCATTTATTTTTGTTAAGCCTTAACTATCTTAAAAAATGATTGAAAACTATATTTATATTTTTTTTGTTCTAATATTACTGATTATAAATTTTTTTTTGATTAAAAAAAATTTTTTACTAAATTATACTGGACAAAAACATCAAGTTTATACAAATAAAAATAAGGTTCCTCTATCTGGTGGAATTTTATTAGGAATTTATTCTTTAATTAACTACGGTAATTTTGAAACAGGCTTAATTATTTTTTTAATTATTTTTTTAATTATTGGGCTTTTGGGTGATTTAAATATTATTAAATCTCCTTCATTGAGATTTTTTATTCAAATTATTTTTTTAATAATTTTTGTTGTTACCTTAAATTTAAATATCCTTGATATTAGAATTAACTTTTTTAACTTACTTTTAGAAAATTATTATTTTAATATTTTTTTTGTATTATTTTGTATTTTAGTTTTATTAAATGGTTCAAACTTTATCGATGGAAACAATTGTTTATCAATAGGATATTTCTTAATTATTTTTTTTACTTTGGAAATTATA
>MDTA01076799.1_pt1 | contig 15962 bp, 13 predicted proteins | sample 811151 | NCBI WGS metagenome assembly MDTA01 (sample SAMN05326648, study PRJNA326480) | marine metagenome | isolation source: seawater | place: Indian Ocean: South | collected 2010 | reverse complement strand
GCTCAGAAGCTTAGAGATCAGCAAAGAAAAATGATACAAGAAGAATTTGCTGATTTAGAAGACCCAGTTTTAACAGCAAGAGTAATTAGATTTGAAAGACAATCTGTCATAATGGCTGTAAGTTCTGGGATTGGTAGGCCTGAAGTAGAAGCAGAGTTACCAAAGAGAGATCAATTGCCAAATGATAATTATAGAGCCAATGCAACTTTTAAAGTTTTCTTAAAAGAAGTAAGTGAAGTAGCAAGGAAAGGTCCACAGCTTTTTGTAAGTAGAGCAAATGCAGGTTTAGTAGTGTATTTATTTGAAAATGAAGTCCCAGAGATTCAAGAAGGTTCAGTAAAAATAGTCGCTGTTTCAAGAGAAGCCAACCCTCCTTCGAGAGCTGTAGGGCCTAGAACGAAGGTTGCAGTTGACAGTATTGAAAGAGAAGTAGATCCAGTTGGAGCCTGTATTGGTGCTAGAGGAGCTAGAATACAGCAGGTAGTTAATGAACTTAGAGGAGAAAAAATAGACGTTATAAAATGGTCATCTGATCCAATACAATACATACTGAATTCACTTAGTCCAGCAAAAGTAGATTTAGTTAGATTAGTTGATCCTGAGGGGCAACATGCCCACGTACTTGTTCCTCCAGATCAGCTTAGCTTAGCGATAGGAAGAGAGGGGCAAAATGTAAGGTTGGCAGCAAGATTAACTGGATGGAAGATAGATGTCAAAAACTCACATGAATATAATCAAGATTCTGAAGATGCAATAGTTGCTGAATTGATTGAGCAACGCGAAGAAGAAGAAAGCTTACAGAGGGAAGAAGAAAAGAAATTAGCTGCTGAACAAACAGCACGTGCAGAAGAAGATGCTCGTTTAAGAGAACTTTATCCTTTACCAGAAGATGAAGAGGACATGGATGAGCCCTATGAAGAGGAAATAGTCCCATCAGAGGAAAGAACCCGGTGAAAAAGGAAAGGGCTATCTATCGAAGATGCATCTCCTGCAGGGAAACTTTTGATAGGGAAACTATGTTAAAAATTACTAATGTAATTAATTCAGGAATTTTTATTAATTCAGGCACTGGTCGTTCAGCATACATATGCAAAACAAAAAATTGTACCAATGATTCCAAATTAAAAAAAAATCTCCAGAGAGCCCTTAAAACATCATTTGATAATAAATTTTATGAGGTTTTTACAATCGAAACACAAAACTACAAGTAACTTTCCAAAAAAAGAATATAATCAATATATAGGTTCTCTATTTGATTATTTAGAACATATTTAAAACTCAATGACACTCAGCGATAAAATCAGAATTTATGAACTATCCAGAGATTTAAATCTGGATAATAAAGATATATTGGATGCAGCTCAAAAGCTATCTATTACTGTAAAAAGTCACAGTAGTTCAATAAGTATTGCTGATGCTAAAAAGATAAAAAATTTGATTACTAGTAATAGTAAACAAAGCAAAAATATAATCTCAGTAAATAAATCGTCACTAAACTCAAAACCTCCAAAGAAGCAAGATCAATCTCAAGAATATATTGCTAAAAAAAATCAAACAAAAACTAAGTTAAAGAACGAAAACCTAAAAGGAGGCAATCCCCCTAACACTCTTTTAAAAAAACCTAGTATTTCTAAATTTAATTCAAGAGATAATATTTCTAAAAAAGTATCATTAAATTCGCCTCAGATTATCTCTAAATCCAAGCCTCTGAATACTCCTAACACAAATGTTTCTAATACTTCCCAAGCAAATGATTCAAAAGCGAAACCCCAAAATAAATTAAATAGTCAAAGAGAACAATACCCTAGGTCTCCTAAACCACCAATACAGCTTATCCAAAAGCCAAAAAATTATAAATCCTCCAAAGATCTTATTCAAAGCAAAAGTAATAACCCAGTTAAACCAAATAATTTAAGAAACTCGAGTACAAATCGTCTCGATAGTAATCTTAAAAATAATACAAAAAAACCTTTTTCGAATACTCCTGAATTAGTTGGTGCACCAATTAGAAAAGATAATACACATAATAAACAGTCAATAAACAATAAAACAACTGGAGCATACAAACCAGCTGAAAATAATAGATCAAATGGGGTCGAGAGAAATAAAGACATTAACAGGCCTGGAAGCTCTAATAGAAATAATTACTCAAATAGAACGCCAAACTCTAATAGATATATTTCCCCTAATAGACCAAATAGTTCTAATAGAAATGGAACGCCAAATAGACCTGGATCATCCAATAGACCAAGTTTTGCTAATAAACCGGGTATTCCAAACAGACCAACCTTACCAAATAGAAAAGGTGAATTTAATAAAGCTAATTCCAAATTTAACCGACCAATGGGGCCTGGGATTAGAAAACCTGTTTCACCAAATGAGTTAATGCAATTGCAAAAAACGCGTTCCTCTGGTAATGAAAAAAATACACAAGCTGACTATCAAAAACCTAAACCCATTGACAGTACCAAGAAGAAGCCAAAAGCACCTCCTTCTAGACCTAATTCGACTGCACCTGCAAAGAAAGCTCCACATAGAACAAGTAATCCCTCCAAAAAACTTGGAAAATCGGATTGGGACGATTCAGCAAAACTTGAAGCATTAAGAAATAAGAGTCCCCAAAAACAAAGGCAAAAGGTTCATATTATTGGAGAGAATGATGACTCCTTAACAACTGAAACAAGTGGGTTCGCAGGAGAACAAAAAACATCCATACTTTCTGCAAGTTTAGCAAGGCCTAAAAAAGTAAAATCTGAGAATGAAAAATCACAAAAGCAAGCTAGACAACTTAAGAAAAAGAAAAAAGAGACCACCAGACAGCGCCAAAAACGAAGAGCGATGGAATTACGTGCATCTAGAGAAGCTCAGCAAATAAGGCCTGAGATGATAGTGGTTCCTGAAGATAATTTAACTGTTCAAGAACTAGCAGATAAGTTAAGGCTGGAAAGCTCTGAGATAATCAAATCTTTATTTTTTAAGGGCATTACTGCAACAGTTACTCAATCACTTGATTTAGCAACTATTGAAGCTGTCGCAGAAGAATTTGGAGTGCCAGTTTTGCAAGATGATATTGAAGAAGCCGCAAAGAAAACAGTCAATATGATTGAAACAACTGACATAGAAAACTTAATTACTAGGCCGCCAGTTGTTACTGTAATGGGTCATGTTGATCATGGCAAAACAAGTCTGCTTGATTCGATAAGAAAATCAAGAATAGCCTCAGGCGAAGCTGGAGGAATTACTCAACATATTGGTGCATATCAAGTTGAAGTCAAGCATGACTCTAAGACTAGAAAACTTACATTTTTAGACACGCCTGGTCATGCAGCATTTACAGCTATGCGTGCAAGAGGTACTAAAGTTACTGACATAGCAGTTTTAGTTGTAGCTGCTGATGACGGGGTTAGACCCCAAACTCTTGAAGCTATAAGCCATGCAAGAGCAGCAAAAGTTCCAATAGTAGTAGCCATCAATAAGATTGATAAAGAAGGCGCCTCTCCCGATAGAGTCAAGCAGGAATTATCCGAAAAAGATTTAATTGCAGAAGATTGGGGTGGAGATGTTGTGATGGTTCCAGTTAGTGCAATTAAAGGTAAGAATATCGATAAACTTCTTGAAATGATTCTGCTTGTTTCAGAAGTTGAAGATCTACAAGCGAATCCAGGAAGATTAGCCAAAGGTACAGTCATAGAAGCTCATTTAGATAAAGCAAAAGGTCCAGTAGCAACTCTATTAATACAAAATGGTACTTTAAGATCGGGCGATGTTCTTGCAGCAGGATCTGTATTAGGAAGGATCAGAGCAATGGTTGATGAACATGGAAACAGAATTAAAGAGGCCGCCCCTTCTTTTCCAGTGGAAGCATTAGGTTTTAGCGAAGTACCAACAGCTGGAGATGAGTTTGAAGTTTATCCTGATGAAAAATCAGCTAGAAATATTGTTGGAGAGAGAGCCACTGATGCAAGGGCTACAAAACTAGCACAACAAATGGCGTCAAGAAGAGTCAGTTTATCATCTCTATCTAACCAAGCCAATGAAGGAGAACTAAAAGAATTAAATTTAATCTTAAAAGCAGATGTACAAGGAAGTGTCGAAGCAATTTTAGGTTCACTTGAGCAATTACCAAAGAACGAAGTGCAGGTAAGAGTACTTTTAGCAGCTCCTGGTGAAATTACAGAGACAGATATAGACTTAGCAGCTGCATCTGGATCAGTAATTGTTGGTTTTAATACTTCTTTAGCTTCTGGAGCAAAAAGAGCTGCAGACGCTAACGATGTTGACATCAGGGAATATGAAGTGATTTATAAATTATTAGAAGATATCCAACTAGCAATGGAAGGTTTATTAGAACCTGACCTGGTTGAAGAAGCTCTTGGAGAAGCACAAGTCAGAGCAATTTTTGCTGTTGGTAAAGGCTCCATTGCAGGTTGTTATGTAAATACTGGAAAATTACAAAGAAATTGTTCTTTACGTGTTCGTAGAGCCGATCAAATCATCTATGAAGGTAATTTAGATTCTCTAAAAAGAGCAAAAGATGATGTTAAAGATGTCAATACTGGTTTTGAATGTGGTATTGGGTGTGACAAATTTTCGAATTGGAGTGAAGGAGACATTATTGAGGCTTATAAATTAGTGACCAAAAAACGAACTTTAAGCAAAAACTAATTTTTATCTCTTTCAAAAAATAATAATGTGGGGAAGAGAACTGAAGCACCTAATTGAATTAATAAGTTATTTGACTCTATTTCAGTACCACCAATTATTTGGGAGATCATAATAAATAAACCCAAAAAAGCCGATCCGGAACATGCTATCCATATTAATCTTCTCAAACCTTTAAATGGGGCCTTAGTTTCTCGAAGTAATTTCTTCTTCAATTCAGGATCAATCTTTGACATCAATGATTTAGATCATAAACTTTAGTTTATATCAAAAAACAGCTTTTGAATATTGTCGATGTAGCTCAGTGGTAGAGCAACTGTCTCGTAAACAGCAGGTCATTGGTTCGAATCCAATCATCGGCATTATATTTATAAGGTCACCTATAAATGCAATCAAAACTTAAAAATCACTTTATTAAGATATTACTATTTTTACCTTTAATATTAAATTTCGGGAAAAGAAGTTACATCGCTTATGATGAAGGTTTCTATGCTCTTCAAGCTAAATGGATTCTTCAAACTAATAATTGGATTATTCCAGTTTGGTGGGATGAATATAATTTAGATAGAACTATTGGGATTCAATTTTTAATTGCAAAATCTCAACAGATTTTTGGCCAATCATCATTTGCTGCGCATTTACCTACAACTATTGCAGCAGCATTAATGTTATTGCTTACGTATAAGTTACATCAAGAATTAATAAGTAAAAAAGAAGCAATTATTTCAACTTTGATTCTTGCGACCACATATATCTGGCTTGACTTTGCCCATTTAGCTACTCAAGACATGATATTCGCATGTTTAGTAACATTTGGTATTTATTCATTAACGCAATTAAAAAAAGAAAATAATTCAATATATTTATTTACTTCTGGTCTATGGATAGGTTTGGCGTTCATGATGAAAACTTTTCTTATAGCTATCCCTTTATTGGCACTTCTCCCTTACATAATTTATAAAAGAAAAACACTTAATAATCAATTTTTTTGGTTAGGCATATTCATAGGTCTTTTGCCATTTGGAATATGGTCATTCTCGATAAATCAATATATTGATAAACATATTATTTTCTATTTAATTGATAAATTTAATAATTTATCTGGTAATAACAATTTTACAAATCCTTTTTATTACTATCTTTGGAATATTCCTCTTAATTTTTTTCCTTGGAGCATATTTACGATAATTGGTATCTCGTATCAATTCCGAAGTAATAAAAAAATTAGTTATTTATTAATTTATTTCCCAATTTTATTTATTTTTATCTTAAGTTTATTCTCAACAAAGACACCCTACTATGTTCTGCCAATTTCATCAATTCTCTCAATAAATGCATACATAGGCTTAAAAAAATTAATTCTCAATGAAAAGCTACAAACTTTATTAATTCAATGCACTACCAAACTGATTCCTTTTTTCATATTTTGTAGTTCATTTATTTATTTTTTAATAGGGAGAAAATCAACCGGCTTGAATCTAAAAGAGGAATTTATCCTCTTCTCGGGATTAACTATCACTGCAATTATATTAATCTTCATTAAGGAAACTAAAAACTATAAATCGATTTTGTTAACTTTTATGATCTTACCTTATTTAATTGGGACAAGCCTAGTTCAATCAGGATTATTAACAGATAGATCAAGAGAACTAAGAGAAACTATTGAATATATTTTTACAAAAGAGGATATTAATAATACCTTTATCAAAGTTATCAGTCCTAATTCAGCAGATAATAATTCAATTTCAAAATTAATAAAGATTTCATTATTAACTCCAAATCTAGGTAAAGGGATTAAAGAGTTAAAGGATCTAAATATATCAGAATTTGCCTGGATAAAAGACACTCAAAATTCAAATTTTAGTAAAAAAAACTATGAAATTATTGCTAGCAATAAAACATTAAATCCATGGAAATTAATTAAAAGAAAAGAATAATATGTTCTAAAAATGTTACACTCAATAAAAAAGATAATGATCGCAATAGATACATGGAATCTAACTAATAATCAACTTCATGAAACTTTCCAAAATGACTCTGAATTTTTAGCTTTCCGAGTTAGAGGAAATACTTGGGAACCTATTACTAGATGGTTAAAATTAGATTCAAGGGTATTTCGTGAGACTACAAATAAGGCAAGAATAACATTATGTGATATTGAGTCTCTAGCAGAAATTTATAATTATAGAACTATTAGATGGAGAGCAAAAAAGATTACTCCTGTAAAAACTAACTTCATTCCTCAATCAATTAGGAATACTTTTAGAAAGCTTCCAGTCATAAAAGATCTTGCATTCGAATTAGAAATAATTCTCTATAGGGATATTACAACAAAGAATCAACAATTAATTTCAATAGTAATACCTGCGAGGAATGAGGAAGGCAATAAGGATCTGTTAATTTATGCTTTAAACAAATTAAAAAAGATTCCTCAAAAGACAGAAATAATTTTTGTAGAAGGCAATAGTCTAGATAATACCTATTTGATGCTTCAACAATTAAAAAAAGATTTTTCAAGCGATTTTAAAATCATGCTTTTAAAACAATCTTTAAAAGGAAAGAAAAATGCTGTTGTTGAGGGATTAAATATTTCATCCGGAAATACATTAGCAATAATAGATAGTGATTTGACAGTTGATATCGATGACAGTATTAATGCAATTATTCAAGCGACAAGAAATGAAAATATTCTGATAAATTGTTCCAGAACAATATTTCCTATGGAAAAGGATGCTATGAGATGGGCAAATTATATTGGCAATAGATGTTTTGCTATTCTCCTATCAATAATTATTAATAATCCAGTTTCAGATTCACTATGTGGTACAAAAGTTTTCTCAAGAAAGTTCTTTAACTTTATGAAAAAAAATGGTAGTTGGGAATCAAAACTAGATCCCTTCGGAGACTTTACAATAATTTTTGAGGCTGCAAAAAATAACATCAAAATATTAAATTATCCTGTCAGGTACTACGCAAGAAAATCTGGATCACCAAACATTTCCAGATGGATTGATGGTCTGAAGTTATTAAAAGTATGCTGGGTGTATATAAGTTCAGATATCTGATATGAATTTAGGATATCGAGAAATCTAATAAATTTTTAATTACTCCAAAAAAGTAATAAATTAATAGTAATTTTTTTAAGCTTATTTAAATTTTATCGTAATTACCTATTAAAAATAATTTCAAATAAGAAAAAAGTTTAGTAAAGTCTTATTAAATAAGTAATTCATCTGATAGTTTGCAAAGAGGATGAATAAAAATTACTAAATCTTAAACTTTTAATTGCTTTAGATGAATTATCACTTTCAAATTTATTTCTAATGTGACTAAATATTTAGCTTTAGGCTCACAATTATAAGATCAAAATCTACCATGAACCAAAACTACGTTATCCTAATCATTTCTATTATTAGCTTTTTTACAATTTTATGGGTCGCTAAAAATAGAAAATTTGAAACAACTGATTCAGTGTCTGATGCTTATGATACTTGGACAAATGACCGAATTTTAGAAAAATTGTGGGGAGAGCATATTCATCTTGGTTACTATCACGATTTAAAAAATTTAGGTGATTTTAGAGAAGCCAAGGCAACTTTTGTTCATGAGTTAGTCAAATGGAGTGGTCTAGATAAATTACCAAAAGGTTCAAGAGTTTTAGATGTAGGATGCGGCATCGGAGGGAGCTCACGAATTCTTGCCGAGCATTATGGCTTCAATGTTGTTGGTATAACTATAAGTTCTGAACAAGTCAAAAGAGCTAGAGAACTTACAAAATCAAGCCTTAACTGTACTTTTCAACAAATGGATGCGATGAATTTACAATTTGCGGATGGAGAGTTTGACGGCATTTGGAGCGTTGAGGCAGGACCTCATATGCCGAATAAACAAAAATATGCTGACGAAATGCTTAGAGTCTTAAGACCAGGAGGATATTTAGCTGTTGCTGACTGGAATTCTAGAGATTTATCATTGAAGGCTCCAAGCATTGTAGAGAAATTAGTATTGAAGCAATTATTGGAGCAATGGGCTCATCCTAGCTTTAGTAGTATAAATAGTTTTCAAAAAAATCTTTCAAACAGCTCTTATGTTGGTAGTGAAGTTGAGACTGATGATTGGACTAAAGAGACTTTACCCTCTTGGTGGGAATCAATTTTTGAGGGAGTTAGAAGACCTAAAATATTTTTCTCACTAGGCCTATCATCATTATTTAAATCATTTAGAGAAATTCCTACAATCCTTCTAATGAATTGGGCTTTTGGAAACGGACTAATGCAATTTGGTGTTTTTAGATGTAGAGGCTAATTAAGAAAATTTATTTATATGAATATAAAAAAATTTAGAAATTTTATCATTAAGAATAGAATCGTCACTGATAGTTTTTTTAATTTGTATTTTCCTTACTCGTTTATTCAACAAATTCATCAAAGGTTTTAGTTTTGAAGACAAAAAATATTAAAGTTATAGGATCAGGTCCAACTGGATCACTATTAGCTATATCATTAGCCTCTAAGAAACGAAATGTAGTTTTAATTGAACCACTTTCAGATACAGAATTACTGGCAAAAGATAAAGGCTACGCTATTACTCAAAGTACAAGAAATATATTTCAAAAACTTGGATTGTGGAAGGATATTAAAGAATCTGCATTTGGATTTGATTCCTTATCAATAATTGATGATGTATCATCCCAGTCTGTGTTAGTAAAAAAAAGTGATTTAAAAAAAATCAATAAAGATCAAATAAATATTGGGTGGGTAATTGAGCATAAAAAGCTTATGAAGCTATTGACCGATCTGATTAATCAAAATGAATATATTACTAAACTAAATTTTGATTCAACGGATGATAAAATTTTTGACTTTATCTTAGCAGCAGATGGAAAAGACTCTTCTTTAAGAAAAAAATGGAAGATTAAATACTTCAGAAGTTCCTACAATCAACAATGTATTTCATTTAAGGCTATTCTTAATGGTTTACCTTATAAACGAGCTTATGAAATATTCAGACAAGAGGGGCCACTAGCCTTATTACCTCTCTCTGATAAGATTTATCAAGTGATATGGTTTTCATCTGATAAAGATACAAAAATAAAACTTAAATTATCACATGAAAAATTACTTGAGAAGTTAAGGAGTAATTTACCTAATAATGTAAGGCCTGAAGAAATAACAAGTAAAATATCTTCATTTTCTGTATCTAGAGCTTTCGCTATTTCAAATTTTAGCAAGTTTACTAATATTCTTGTTGGTGACTCAGCTCATTCATTTCATCCTGTTGGAGGTCAAGGATTAAATTCATGCATTAGAGATGTTTATGAATTAACTAATATGATCAAAAATTATGATCATTTATCTATTCTCAATCGTAAATATTTTGCTTTAAAATACTTTCTAAGCCGCAGTTTAGATATAGTTGCTTTAATAATTTTTACAGACTTTTTAGTAAGATTTTTTTCTAATAAATTAATTATTTTATATCCAATAAGGTATTTGATATTTTTAAGTCTAAAGAAAATTAAGTTTGTTAGAGTTAACGTCTTTTCTGTAATGACAGACTCTATCAAATCATATAAATTCAAAAGATAATAATCTTTCTTTAATCATAATTAAAGAATATTTTGCGAGAAGCTTTAAATTGATAAAAATTTAAGATTAATAATGTTAATATTCCAATTAATCCGCTAACAGGATTAATAAAATTATCATATTGAACACCATAAATTAAAAATGAATAACTTCCTTCAATTTCAAAGATAGACTTAGCTAAAAACATAAAACCCACAATACCTCCATGAAAAGCAATTGAAGGAAATACATTAGGATAATTATTAATCCTTAAAAGATTTAAATAACTTCCTAATAAAAATAATCCTATTTTAATTAATATATTAATAAATAAATTCTCATCTAGATTATATGGATGAACTAGGGAGAAGACTAATGACTGGAAAATTATCGCATTTTGTTTACTTAGAAATAGATTTAATTCTTCAAATAGCCAAACTCTAAAAAGTAATTCTTCTGCTACCCCCACAAAAATAGCAGTAAACAAAATATCAAATAAAAAAGTGTAATTAATATTAGTCTTCAATCTCAAATATCCTTTAAATATTAGTAATAATGACCAACATGCAATAACCAAAAATGATTTGCATAATTCTTTTTTGAAGATAGGACTAGAAATATTATCTGAAAGTTTTGTAAATCCCAGATTGATCCATAAATCTTCTTTATTCCACCTCCTCTTAGACCAAGAATTCAAAAAAATAGTAAAAAATATGAATATAAAAATATACTCCCTCGCTTTAAAAAAAGGAATAAATAATGAAAGTAAATAATTTGTTAGATAGCCCAAAGAGTAAATTATTGCTGCGAATAAAATTGGAGCGATAAAATATTTAACCAGTAAATGTTTTTGAAAAATATTTTTTTTAATTTTAATCCTCTCTCTCAATCGTACTTGTTAAACCTTTAGATTTTAATGACTCTGAATAAAATTCAGCAGGTTCTAAATCACATACTATTACTAATCCTACTCCAGTATTGTGTGCCTCCAGCATAATCGCGATAGCATCTTGCTCACTTAATTGAGGAACCACTTCCCTAAGGGTAGTTGTAACATATTCCATTGAATTGACTGGGTCATTATGGAGGAGTACTTTATATTTTGGAGATTTATTTTTTAATTCTGATGGCTTCTTCTCTAAAAGAGCTGCATTACTATTTCCATTACTTTCTGAATTAATAAAAAACATTTAGTTTAAAATTTCATTAAATATCTAAATATTATATCTTAATTATTCTCTCCATAGCATCATTAACATTAGATAGAGAATTAAAGGCAGATAATCTAAAATAACCCTCTCCAGCCAATCCAAATCCACTACCCGGAGTACCAACAACATTTGCTTTCTCCAGAAGATAATCAAAGAAATCCCATGAAGTCATTTGATCTGGAACCTTGATCCAAATATATGGAGCATTTAATCCCCCAAAAACTTTAAAGCCAGCATCCATTAATTTATTTCTCATAATTGAAGCATTATTCATATAAAAATCAATCAATCTTTTCACCTCAATTCTTCCTTGATTTGAATAAACAGCCTCAGCACCCCTCTGTACAATGTAATTAACTCCATTAAATTTTGTACTTTGTCTTCTATTCCATAAAGACCATAAATTTATCTTTTCACCTTTTGAGGTTATTCCATTGAGTGTTTTTGGTATCACTGTATAAGCACACCTAACACCGGTAAAACCAGCATTCTTAGAAAATGATCTAAACTCGATAGCACAATTTTTTGCTCCATCTATTTCATAGATAGAATGAGGAACATTATCATCTTGAATAAAAGCTTCATATGCTGCATCAAAAAGAATCAAAGAGCTATTTTTATTGGCGTAATCAACCCACTCTTGAAGTTCATCTTTAGAGATAGTAGCTCCGGTTGGATTATTAGGAAAACATAAATAAATAATATCAACTTTCTCTTCTGGTATGTTGGGTCTGAAATTATTATCTTCGCTTATTGGAATGTATATCAATCCATCATAACTTCCATTATTTAGGGGGAAGCCAGTTCTACCAGTCATCACGTTACTATCAACATAAACAGGATAAACTGGATCTGTAACTGCAATTAAATTATCCTTACCAAGGATATCAAGAATATTACTGCTATCACACTTTGATCCATCTGAAACAAAAATCTCTTCTGAACTAATCTGACAATCTTTTGATATAAATTCATTTTCAGCAATCTTTTCTCTAAGCCAAATATAACCTTGTTCGGGACCATAACCTTTAAAACCACTATTAGTACCCATTTCTTGCAAAGCCGCCTGCATTGCATCAATGCAAGCTTCTGGCAAAGGTTCAGTAACATCTCCAATACCTAATTTAATGAGATTGGATTCACTACATTTTTCTGAGTGAAGCTTAACTCTTTTTGATATTTCAGGAAATAAATATCCTGCCTTCAGCTTTAAATAATTTTCGTTTACTTTAACCACTTTAATTTGATTTATACATTTAATAGAATAAATGATTAATGTGACTTCAGCGAAAAAAAATGTTAATATTAATTTGATTATGATTATTTTGATATTTATCGTAATCGTCAAAATTTAATTCAACTTTTTTCAAAGTAGTTAAAAACTTTATTAACACAATAGAAACAGATACTAATTATTTTGATTATGGTATCTCTACCAAAAATTCTCTAAAATAATTGGGCTTTATTTCTGAAATTTGATTATTTTTTCAAATAAAACCATACAAAAATTTTTATATGTCTCAGCAAATTGTCATAGCTGAGCAAGCACGTATTGCAGCTCTTCTTAAAGACGATCGAGTTGAAGAATTGATTGTCTCGCAAGGTCAGTATCAAATCGAAGATATATTTCTTGGAACTGTAGAAAATGTTCTTCCAGGGATAGATGCAGCATTTATAGATATTGGAGAAAGTAAAAAAAATGGATTTATCCATGTATCAGACCTAGGTCCTTTAAAGCTTAAAAAGGGATCTGCAGGGATAACTGAATTACTCGAACCAAAGCAAAAAGTGCTTGTTCAAGTTATGAAAGAGCCTACAGGGAATAAAGGGCCAAGACTTACTGGCAATATTTCTCTACCGGGGAAATATATAATTCTTCAACCCTTTGGTCAAGGTGTAAATATTTCTAGAAAAATAAATACAGAAACAGAAAGAAGTCGTTTAAAAGCACTTGGTGTCTTAATAAAGCCTCCTGGAACAGGGCTCTTGTTTAGAACAGAATCAGAAGGAATTAGCGAAGAATTATTAATAGATGATTTAGATAATTTAATTCAAAAATGGGACAATATACTTCAATTAAATGATTCCTCCAATCCTCCAATGCTAATAAGCAGGGATGAAGATTTTTCTTTAAAAATTTTGAGAGATTACGCTAACTCTTCAACGAACAAAATAATAATTGATAACAAAAATACAATAGAAAGAGCTAAAAAATTTCTGGCAGATAATGAATCTAATTGCACAATAGATTTTTATAATAATTCTAAAGATGATCACATATTAGAAAAATACAAAATTTACCAAACTATTCAAAAATCATTACAACCTAGGGTAGATTTACCTTCCGGTGGATATATCATTATTGAACCAACAGAAGCGCTTACTGTTATAGATGTAAATTCAGGATCCTTTACAAGGTCAGCTAATTCTAGACAAACAGTATTATGGACAAATTGTGAAGCTGCTATTGAAATTTCAAGACAAATTAAATTAAGAAATATTGGAGGAGTTTTAATTATAGATTTTATAGATATGGATTCTCGCAGAGATCAATTTCAATTACTTGAACATTTTACTAACGCAATTAAAGATGATTCAGCAAAGCCACAGATAGCTCAATTAACAGAATTAGGTTTAGTAGAGCTAACGAGAAAAAGGCAGGGACAAAATATTTATGAATTATTTGGAAAAACATGTAGCTGTTGTGAAGGTTTAGGACATTTACAAAATTTACCTAATCTTCAAAAAATAAAATTAGACGCTCAAAAATTTCCAAAGAAATCAAAAAAGGTTACTAATGAAAATAATTTAGAAAATAATCAACTCCTTAGTAATGAAATTAAATATAAAGGAACAGATAAAGAAATTTCTAACACTTTAATTGCTAATTCAGAAGAGAATATCTCCAAGAAAAAAGAGATAAATGACGAGGCTAATACTTTAACAAATTCAAATGAAAAAGAATTTATTGCAGTAAATCTTAGTGATGACGAGAAAATTGTATTTAGTCAATTAGGTATTAACCCATTAATTAAATTAGGCAAAGAATATATAAAAGCTAACAATATTGCTCTATTAGAGAATAAAGAAATTGATGAAAAAGAAGTTATTTCCAATAAAAAAGAAAAAGCATCTACTACAAATATTAAAAAAAATGAATCAATAAGTAATTCACCTAAAAAGAATTTAATAAATAAAGTTACTCTGTCTCAAGACCCAGAAAACATAAATAATGAAGATTACAATGAAATAGAACAAAATGAAGAAATTGATTTATCAAGAAGAAAGAGGAGAAGATCATCTGCTGTTAACGAATAATGAGATTGAAATAGGCGTTGATGAAGTAGGAAGAGGATGCATTTTTGGCCCTGTATTTTCAGCAGCTGTAGTAATTTCAAAAAAAAATAATTATTTTTTAAAAAAATTAGGAGTAAATGATAGTAAGAAATTATCTAGAAAGAAAAGAGAATCATTAATACCCTTCATCAAAGATTTTTCGGAGGATTGGAGCCTTGGCCAAAGTTCTGTAAGAGAAATTGAAAAATATGGAATAAGATATGCTACTGAATTATCAATGGTCAGAGCGATTGACAAATTAAAAAATACACCCATAGAGATTTATATTGACGGGCCTCTACCACTACGTTTATGGAAAGGCAAACAAGAAAATATCATTCGAGGTGATTCAATATTTACTTCAATAGCTGCTGCAAGCTTATTAGCTAAAGTTAGTAGGGATTCATTAATGACAAGACTTGAGAAAGAATATGATGGTTATTTTATTCATAAAAATAAAGGATATGGAACCAAAGATCATTTCTTATCTATCGAAAAACTTGGAACCACAAATATGCATCGAAAATCATTTCTCAAAAAATTAAATTTAATTTAACTCGCACCAATTAGTAAAATCTTTAATTAATTGCTGTTGAACTCTTGCTTTTATTCCCAATAAAATCCCATTAAGTACCGAATGACCTGTTGACTCTAAAATCTTTTTAGGAATAAGCTTCAAAAGAGGTGGTTGACTAACGGTCACTCCTAGAAGAGCTTCTCCCTCTAAACCTATTTTGGTAGCTTGCAAATTTGCTTTTAATATTAGATTAAAATCATCTACGAAACCAAGGCCATCTAATTTACTATCAAGCGCACTCATATTAAGTACTCCATCTTTATTTTCGACAGCAATAGAAACTATAGGATTTACATCTAGCTGAAATACTCTGAAGCTTGTAACATTATACTTGTACTTACCATCCCCTTCGGGTATTAATTTGTTGGAGTCCAACATTGCTCCTACGACTCTTTCTTCTTGAAGGAGATAGTTTGAAAGATGTTCTTTGTTAGTTGTTACAGAAAGCTTGAGTTTCTGCTTAGCATCAAAAGTCAAAAGCATTGTACTATAAACCTCCAATGCTTACTGTATAGTTTTTTTCATTTTTATTAGTCATGCGCAAACAAGTTGCATATTTAGGTCCAAAGGGAACATACGCAGAAAAAGCAGCTGAAATATTATCAGAAT
>MDTA01097975.1_pt1 | contig 15963 bp, 21 predicted proteins | sample 811151 | NCBI WGS metagenome assembly MDTA01 (sample SAMN05326648, study PRJNA326480) | marine metagenome | isolation source: seawater | place: Indian Ocean: South | collected 2010 | reverse complement strand
GCGGCCACCCCTCCTGGTTCTTCTCCTGAGAATACCCCTCCCGCGGAAGCGAAAGAGGATACCAGTGAGAAAAAAGAAAAAAAAGAAAAAGAAGAAAAAGAAGAAAAAGAAGAAAAAGAAGAAAAAGAAGAAAAAGAAGAAGGTGATAAAGATGATAAAATATCAGAAAATATAGAAAAATGGATAAACAGAGCATATAACGGCGGAAGAAGTGAAAAGACAAAAGATGACGCGTTAAGATTCAAAGAAGACCGCGTTATTAAACTAAAAAGCCAAGAAGATTTAAGCGAGGGCGTTGAGAAAGGTGGATTAATAGAATATCCTCTTTTTATTTGTGGAACAAATGGATATGGTTCTGGTTGGACATATTTTAATAAAAATGACGCTATGAGATTTAAACAAAAAATAAACGCAACGATTGATAGTGAACTAAGTTATTCAGGAGACTTTATAACAGATGTTACCGGAATAGTAGATGTAGCATACAGTTATTTAACCGGAATTAAACTCTATAATGAGAAGAATCAAATTACACAAATTAAAATACCAGGTATTGAACAAGAGTTTAGTGGTTTTAAACAGGGTGTGGGAACACAATTGATTAATAGTGCTTCTTTAAGAATGCCCGGATTTATCTCTGGAAATATTCAAGATAGAAAAACGATAAGAGGTGGTAATAAAATTATAAATAATAGGAAAACATTTAAAAAAAAGGGTGGAAAGAAAAAAAAGAAGGAAAAAAAAAGGAAAAATAAAAAATAATCTCAATATATTAACTTAAAAATAATCTCTCGATATATTAACTTATGAAAACACGTAAATGTTATAAGATAGGTGGTAAAAATGATGAAATGAAAGAAAGTGATGTCGTAATAGACCTTTTAGCCACTGTTAGATATAACATTAAAAAATATGGAGGATTATTAGACATTCAAAATTTAGATTTTAAAGGAAATTCATGCCCCGATAAACTCGTAAAACTATTTATAGATATAATGGGATTAGATGAAGAAGAAAAACAAATCGATAAAGAAAAGAATGCTAATGAATTTACAAAAGATATTGTTTCACAAATTAAAAAAGATAAAAAAGATAAAAAAGGAGGGTACAAGAATAGAAGAAATAAAACCCGAAAGCCGCGTAAAAAAAAATAAATATAAACCTATACTAGTAAATGTCAAAAGAAGTAGTAATAGATTTAGGTGATACTGCATATATAACATCAAAAAGAATAGGAAGAACTATAAATAATATTACACGTAAGATATATACAAATTTGTTTGGTTTAGGAAAATTAAATATTGCCCGATTTATTCGTTATAAAACAAGAACGATAAAAGATAAAAATGGAAATTATATTTATAAACCAAATTACGAAATATACAAGGCGAAATTAGATAAAAGAAAACCAACTCCTCCCCCTCCTCCTCCTTCACAAGAAAATATTGTAAATATTATCAAAAATTTGGGTAAAGATTGCTATTATAAAATTAAAAAGACAAAGAAAAGGGGTGGATTTAGAAGAACAAAAAAGGTAAAAAAAGTAATGAGTAAAAAAAGAGCAAAAAAGATATGATTAAATATTAAATGCGGGGAAGAACACAAAAACGAAATCCTAAAAGGGTTGATTACGATGACGAAAGTGAAAGCGACATTGAAAGTGATAAATCTCTCGAAGAAACAGAAACTCAAAAGAAAGAGGAAACCGAAGAACAAGGTGATGACCTACTTTCAGGGGTTTATTCTTTCTTTTCATCCCTTCTAGAAGATGAATCAAATGATGATGATGAAAAAAATGATGCGGTTTCTACACAAAAAGAAGATGGAGAGGAAGAGGAGGTTGTTTATATGATTAAAAATCCGGAAAAAGAAAAAAAGAAAAAAAGAAAAAAATTAAAATCAGGCAAAACAAAACGGAAAAGAGGTTAATTTATTATATATTAAATCAGTTTTAATATATAATGTGCTATTGTAATTAATTAATCAAAGATAATTTTTTATTTGTGGTGTCATAATATTGCATAAAACATAAAATCCTATAAGTGTTAAAGATGTTATATACAAATACCCTAAATCTTCTTCAATACTGTAGTCATTAACACTAGCTTCTAACTTATTATCCAGGTTTCTAAAACCGGCTTGACATTGATATCCTGTTACCGGATTTTTATACCCGTATAATGGAAAACTACATGGATCCATTTGTCCTATATCTACAATAGATACAGGAAAAGTTTCAAAATCGCTACTTCTACTAGCTTTCGTAAAATCTTTTGTAACCGGCATTCTTAACAACATACATGTGGGATTAACATCCATTATAGATTCAAATGTGTCAAGAGGATTTAATTTGGCAACATTTTCCATAATTCCCGGCACTAAACCTCTTAAATTTTTAACTACTCCATCACCAACGTCTAAAGGTGTATTTCCGGTTGGTCTAAAATCTTGATAAATAAATCGCTGAACTTCCCTTCTTTCACCACCACCTATATCTATAACGCATGATTGTCCTGTTGGATAAAAGGCTTGAGTCCCTAAAAGTGCGTCTGCGCTTTTTTTGCCGCCCCCTCTTATTGCTCTACTGTTGCCTTTTGTAAGAATATCAACATAATCAAGTAAAGAGTTCACATTTTTATCAATATTGTCATAAGTGCCCTTTGAACTCATCCCAATTTCTTTTGGGGTTTTTATTAGATTGGTGTAACTATATCTTGGACCATTTAAAATACGTTCCGTATTTAAACCTTGATCTTCTATATAATCCCTTCCCGCCTTGTAAAGATTGTCTTCTTTTAATTGTGCCAACTCATTCTTCGCCTCTTTCAGGGCCTTCTTATATTTCGCCTTTGACATTCCTTCGACTGTTTTATTTGAAAATATAGATGACATATATATATATTATTGTAGGATATTATTTATTCATTTTATCCAGCACTAAATCAATCGTTGCTGTAAATCTGCTTTCATATCTTCTAATGTATTTTTATTATCCGCAATTTCAAGAAGTGTACTACCTTCTTTTTTCTCGTTACAGTTATCTGACCCACAAAGTTTATTCATCATTTCTTTTATTCTATTTTTTAAAGTATACCCCGTAGCAATCATATTTTCCTCTTTAGTTAATTCTTCATCTGTATCTTGTGTTTCCGTACCACCCCCTTCATTCTGTATATTTTCTATAATTGTATTAAATGAATTCAATATTAAAAATAAAAAAAATATAATTAGTACATTAATTAACATTGTTATATATTATATCTTTATAAATTTATAAATTTATTATGCATCATATTCTTGTTTCATATAGTTTGCGTCTTTATATTCTGCTAAATCATAAGATGTCACATCTACCGAATCTCTTAAATCTTTTACTTGCGCTTCAAAATTCGAAACAACCTTATCTTGTTCAGTTATGTAATCAAATAGTTTTTTCTGCAGCCTTTTTTGCTGTCTTCTCTCTGCTTTTGATAGAGTTCCAGAGTTCTGTCGTTCAGCCATCACTTGTGCCTCCTTTTCCTGCGGACTAAGGGGGCGCTGGGGTGGTTGACCACCCGCTGCTTCTCTCTCTTGTTGCATCTGCCTGATCCTCTCCATTCTTTGGGTGTTGGCCGCATTCTGTACATTTTCTATAATTGTATTAAATGGATTCAATATTAAAAATAAAAAAAATACAATAAGTAGTTCTATAATCATATATATTATAGAATTACATAATGTTTTATTGGCTTAACTCCTGGTTTTTTTGTACTTCTTTATATAATTTTTCTACTTCTTTAATAGATTCCTCGTTTTTTTCGTGAGAATCAAATTGAGAATCTAGTTCTTCTTCTACTTTATCAAGCAAAAATTCATTTGCCGTAAGTTCTTTATTTAACTTTATTCTTTCTTGAGAATCTATTAATGGTTCTTTAATATTATTATCTAGAAATAAGTGAATTAGTAGAATAACACTGAAAAAAACGGACAAAAATTCTACAATCATTAATATAATTTTATACTTTTATTTTCTAAATTTATTATAAATGGCTATAAATCTAAGATCAATGTATTATTCAAAAAGAACTGGTTCAAACTGGAAAGGTAGTTATGAAAATACCGTCCATGGAAGTTTGCCTAAATTAGTTTATAATGATCATAATATTGCAAATGTTCGACGAGCAAATCCTATTCGCCACTGGAGAAAACAATCTTCTACGAATGGAACATATTCAAATACTTATTTGATGAGCGAGTTTGAAAAACCAGGTCATGTTACCCAATCCACTACAAATCGTTGCGACGACAATCGAAAGGTTGTTGTAGATAGCACTCTATCTAAAAATATTGGATGCTGTTCAAATGAACAAACAAAGGCTCTTAAATTACTTCGTCCAGGTCATGGATTGGGCAATACTACATTTAAATATGGAAATAATGCTATAGATTGCGAATGCACCGCCTCTGTTTCGAACAGATATTACCACGATTCTAGAAACTATTTACAACGGAAAAAAGATAAAATACTACGACGAGAAAATATAACAAACCCCGTAGAGAATATTGCTGAATGTAAATTACAAGAGAAGTGTACCGATATGAACGAAAAGTATTTTCAAATTCATGGATTTAGTAATAATGAAAAAGCAGTTAATTGTAAATGTTAAAATATTTATTTAAAAATAGATACAGTAAATATATATGCCCATTCCTAAAAATATATATCAATCATGGCATACTAAAACTCTTCATCCTAACGTACAAAAAAATATAATTGACGTACTAAAGGCACAAAATCCCGATTACACTCATGAAATATATACGGATGAAGAGATTGACAAGTTTGTTCAAGAAAATTATGATGGAGAGATTTTAGAATGTTACAATAAATTAAATATTATTGTTGCGAAAGTCGATTTTTGGAGATATTTAATTTTATATAAAAATGGTGGTATATATTTAGACATTGATTCATCCATTAACAAACCTATACACACATTTTTAAATGAAGATGATGATGCCCTCATTACACGAGAAGGTAATCGACTATTTTATCCACAATGGGCCATGTTCTTTTCTAAAAATCACCCTATTCTCAAAAAAACAATCGAATTGGTTGTAGATAATATTAAAAATAAGAGACATGTACATGACATTCATAAAATGACTGGACCAACCGTATTCACTAGAGCCGTGAATATTATTTCAAATGGAAAAGATGTTATTTCCAACTGCGGATTTTATGGAAATAAGGATGGTGTTTACGAAGTAGAAGATAAAAAGTATCGTATTTCTGGTGTTGATTTTAACGGTAATTTAAGTTTCTTACATCGATTCTGGAAAGTCTCGCGCGGAGGTAAGGTTCACTGGGTATACCAGCAAAAAAAAAAATCGGCCCTGAAAGAATAATATATTCATTTTTTAATATATTATTTACATTACGCACATGGAATATAAAAGCCTATTTTGAAAATAGGCTAGTAATGGATACAACATATTCAAGAAAAGTTGAGGAAGTTCTTTAAGATTGCCCTTTTGAAGAGCTTTGTAAATAAACATAATTATCTGTACTACCATTAATACAAAAAAGAAAACCGAAAGAAAATAGAAATAATTGCAATACTCTTTTCCTAAAGGCGCGAAAAAATCATTGAGATTCATTTGCATAATTATAATATATAATTATATTAAATTATAAATTTATGGGGAATTCTTACTCCTTTTACAAAAAAATATATCCCCTAACTGAAAAAAAAACACTAATAAGTTGCGACCTAAATTATAATAATAATAATACAATATATATTTTTTATAGATACATTAAAAATAAATCTTTAAAATCACTAACTAAATACTCCGGAATGTTTTCAAAATGAACCAATGTCAAATTTATTTTATAGTTAAATTTAATATCTTTGTTTCCTTCCAAATATTCTCTAAATTCTTCTGGATTTTCATAATAATGTATTGCCTTTTTTATTCCTATACCCGTGTCGATAGGAGGTATATTATCCGATTTATCCCCGGAAACTATTTTACAAAAGAGGGTTTTTTTGGGATCTTCGAAAGTTGTTTTATTGTTAACTAACGATTTATATTTAAGATTCAAAACCTGTAAATTAGGTTCTACCAGTTGTATGTAATCTGCATCATTCGCTATAATATATACCCTGTTTTCATGATGTTTTTTAAGTATACTTTTTGCTAGTATAGCTAAACAGTCATCTGCTTCAAGCCCCGGATGATTTAATACAATACCCCCACTTTTTACAAACAAGTCCTCCGTATCAACATATTTAAAAATACTACTTTCAAATGCATCACATGGCTTACGGGTTTCTTTATAGGCCGGATATATACTTCTCCTCCAAATATTTTTACGGGAACAATCCTTTCCAACAAAAATTCTTGCATCTTTTATATTTAATTTTTTGCTAATCTCTTTTAGTTTTAAAGGAAACATTTTATCAAACTTGTCCTTAAATACTTGATTCTCTATACTTGGTTCCCCCTCCTGGTTTGATAATTTCCACCACGATTTCAATGCATAATAACGATAATATACAAAATAACTTCCGTCTATTAAAATAAAATTTCCTGATTCTTCCATCTTTATAAATATTTATCTCTATAAATATTTATTCAATTTTTAAGTATTTTAATTCCCTTTTTCTTTTCGTTTTAGATCTTCTGTGAATCTTTCTTGTATTTTTTTTATAACTTGTAATGGCTCCTCTTTACTTATATTTACTTTATTTTGGTTATTTTTATTCGCCAATACTCTTGTTATTCCTGTTCCCGTGTAAGGCTCAAACGCAGTAACCTTGAAATCTTCTTTGCTTGAAGATTCCGTCTCCGCCTCGTCTGGAGTTTCCGTTGATGTTTCTCCCGTTGTCTCCATGAGTGTATCTTCTGAAAATCCCAAAGCATATGTCAATAATAAAGAAAAATAACCCATAAATAGAAAAGGTATGAAAACTATTATCCAAGATAAAATAGACATTTTCTGATCACATAACACATTCAATATATACGTAAAAATAATAGCGACTATTAATTTTGCAACTGCCAATCTAAATTTGTTATTTGATAAATCCAAAATAAGTTGTATCATTGAAAATGCTAAATATATAAGAGCCGGACTACATAATCTATCAATAAGCATATATTATTAATATATATTTTATTATATTTATCATAGATTTAAACTTATCGTGTTTCTATCAGACCGATTCTTTTTTTTTCTTTTCGGTTTTTCATCTACAGTTAAATCAATATTTACATCCTTGTTATCATCGCTTGACACCTTCGTTTTTAAACCACTTAATAATTCATTTATCTCCTTTGGCCCTTCCATGTCCGGACGCGATGTTCTTTCTTGCCTTTCATTTTCATTTCCATTTTCATTTTCATTAGATATGTCAAATGATTCATTAATACTTATTCCCTCGGTATTTAAACCCCTGCCATAGTCTAGATCCGGACGATTTGTTCTAGGCTCCCCATACGCTTCGCTCGTTCTCATTGGTGGAGGCGGCGGTGGACCACTCGGCGTTGGTATATCCGGCTGCATTATATTATTCATAAACCCAGAAAGCCCGGGATTTCGATCACCCATCTTATCTACCGCCGCTCTTGTGAATTGTTCCATTAATTCCGGATTCTCCCTCATTATATCGTCCATGCCCGGCATTGATGTTTTAAACATTGAATTTGTCATATGCAACATAATCGCACCACCACCTATCTGAAACATTAACTTCAACTCCGGAGCCATTTTTGCTTTTGACTTGTATTTTTCATGTAACTCCGCAAAAATCTCATCGTAGTCATCTAGAGATTCATTAATTTGTTCCGCCCAACCATCTAATTTTATATCAAACGGATCAAACTTGTTATTCAAAAATTCTAAACCCGTGATTGCAGCCATCATCATTTTTCCCTGGAATTTAACACTATTTGATTTCTCTTTCTCCGAAATCAATGTCTCATATTCACCCTGCATCTCTAGCAATGACGATTCCATAGTGTATTTTTTTGTTAAATCCGCCCCCTTTCTCTCTAAATCTTCCAATTTTCTAAGTAATGTAAATTTCTCTTTCAATAATTCTTCTTTACTCATTTGTGGTTTGTTATTTTCCTGTCCTGGACCAATCGGAATATCATTGAAAGTAGCAAATCCATCCCAAGTCTTATCTACGGGCTTTGGTTTTGTTTCCTGATTTAATGGTAATTCATCTACTTTGGGTAAATTAACCTCTCCTATACCATTATCCATAATATTTATTTTAAATTCATTGTCTTCGTTAAATAATCCCGATTTACTACTGTGATATTCATTAGTAGTATCTTTAATATTAGTATTTTCAATCGTATCCAACTTAATATCTTTAAAACCAACATCCCCTTGCAGTTCCTTTTCTAAATTTTCAATATCTGAAATGTTAATGTCCGCATCCATAGAGTCCGAACTAGTTTTCTTATCATTCATTAGTAATTCAGCACCAGGACCAAAATTAACTGTAGGTAAATTATTAATAGAACTATTAATATCAGATAATTCAATTGATTCCACCATTATGTTTTAGATAGAACTTAAATTTTTAAGTTTTTTCGCACTAAATATTTTATTTTTTAAAAACCAATAACCTTGCAAAAAACAATCTGCTAAATCATCCTTTTTTTTATGATTGTCAAATTTTTTAAAATCACATTCCGTATCTTTTATTATCTCTTTTGTAATTTCAATACTTCGCTCCTTCCTTTTTTTATAATCTAACTTTCCCAAATTAAATTCCTTTAATTTATTTATGGATGATATAAAATGTATATCTTCTACGTTTTTAACTATAAAATATTGCGCAATCATACCCTGAATGGTTTTCATTCTATTCGCTATTGGACTTATCTGATTTTCTATTAAAACTATATCTATCTTATCCTCTTTATAATATTTTGTTAATTGAATATTTATATTTCTTCCTATATCTATTAGATTAATATCATTTGCATTATTTCTATTTACCTTCTGCAAACAATTATTCACAACAAATTTGTCAATCTCTCTAACAAAATCTATCTTTTTATAGTCATCTTTTATCTTTATATTATACTCCTTACATAATTGTATTAAGTCTGCCACCTTCTTTTTAGTTATCTTATTCTTATTTAATTCTTTAGATTCAAGCGGTACCTTTTTATCCTTCGCATGCTTTAAACAATAATATATATTGTCTTTATAATACTTTGCGACGTTTTTACACTTATTTGTATTCTTATTAGTACAACTACATACTTGCTCTCCCTTATCATTGCATAAATTTATAATGTCCCACTTATATATATTGAAAATCTCTCCAGATATATCTAAAATACAACATGCTAAATTTTTAATACCTACATCTATACTTAATATTTTCATTAATTATACTATTCATTAATTATATTTAAATAGTATAATTATTAAAACTTAACAATTCTTGGTGCTATTTTTGAAGATTCGGTTATTCTCTTATATATAAATGCTTCTTTAAGATCACTTGTTTGATATCCAAATGGAATCGTTCTATCTGTGATAGATTTAAACAAAAATGGAGGATTATTTTTTTTCTCTTCCATTATTATTGTATTTTGTATACCACGATTTAAACAACTGTTTAATCTGTTATGATTCATTATTTTATTACCATTGCTTGTTAAAAATTTTCTATATTCCCAATTCGAATTTATATTATTCATATGAATTATTTCTTTGTTCTTTTCGTCTATAGAACTCATTATATATATTTAATATTATTTATTTTTTTCTAGTAATTGAATTAAATCCATTTTTTTTAAAGATTTTAAATTTGTTGCTAACTTTTCATCACTCACTATTTTTCGAAGTTCCGGAACGGTCATCGAATTATAATCATTGTCTTCCACTTTTTTAACATCTGTAATAGATACATCTTCATTTTCCATAGAAGAATTATCCGCTAACTGTACCATTTTATTATTTTTATCATCCATTTTCTCCCATTCTTCATGTAACTCTACCGATGCTTTAAGATTCGATTCCGCGAAAGGTACCGCTTTTTCAAAAGATATTTTCTCCAATTCATCCTGAAAATCCTTGTTTTCGCTCTCTTCCTCTTTCACATTCTCCTCCTCATCATCGTCCTCGTTCTCCTCCTCATCATCGTCCTCGTCCTCGTCATCCTCTTCTACCTCCTCATCACCGTCATCTTCATCGTCATCTTCATCGTCATCGTCATCGTCATCATCGTCCTCCTCACTGCTATCATTTACTCCATCAACATCAGCATCATAATCTATATTTATCTTTTTTAAATCTACAGGAACGGGAATTCTATCATCATTATCATCATCGCTCATTGAATGTACCTCATTGCTACCGGATACAAACCCACTGCCTCCAGCAAACGGATTCGTACTTAATTCATCTCTCCAAAGTTCCAGATTTCTTAAATTTTGTGTTAGCGAGGTTATTAAAGATAACATAGATGTTATTTTATAATTTACTAACTCCATTTGTTGTCTGAAATAATATATAACTATTCCGGTTATCATTAATGTAAATCCTAAATGTATCCAACTAGAATCAAAGTTAAAACCAAACATTATTAAAACAATAAAATATATATATTTTAATTAATAAACGTATTTTATTTATTGATCTATTTTTTCTTCTGCGTCCTTTATTATACTATCCGGATATTCTAACTCTTTTAAAACCTTTAACCCACCTTTTACAGATGAAATACCATTTTTTACTAAATATGTATATGTCATTTTGTAATTTTCACAAATAACCCCCATATTCATATTCATCATCTTCTTATCTAAATGCTTACAAACCTTGAAATAATGAGTTGTTATCATAAACTTGAAATTCTTATGCTTCAATAAGTAATTTAAATATGCATAAGCAGACGCCGTAGCCTCATCCGGATTTGTACCAGAATAAATCTCATCAAATATACAGAAGTGATTGTCCGTTTTTTTACTTTCAATAAAATCTAAAATACTTTTACAACGGCGCGCTTCTGCTTGAAATAAACTATCCCTCCCTGAAGTATCGGGTATATTCAAATAACAATGAAAGTAATCAAATGGATTTATTCTTGCCTCATCATAGAATCCATACCCTATCTGTTGTGATAATATAATGTTAAATAATGTCGATTTCAATAGTGTTGTCTTACCAGATGCATTTGGACCGGTTATTATAACATTCTTCTTAATATTATAATCGTTTTTAACATTCTTCTTGTTTTTTAAAGGAGCATAATAGGCACCTTTAAATGAAATACTCTTCTTCGTAAATGTTGCCTTATTTATCTTTTTACTTTCTATATTATATTTTATATCTCTTACATTTAAAATAAATCCATTGAAGCCTAAACTATATATCATCAATCCAATGTAATCCTTATTTTGAAATAAATTAAAATAATATTTCATCAAATATCCAATGTTATAAAAATTCGTATAAGATAGATTTAATCCATCCACATATTCTAATTCATCGTTTAATGAAATCAATTTATTTAAATTTATAGTTACCGTTTTGTTGAATTCTTCGTAACTTTTTAATGATTTTGAAGATACCAATACCATCTTCATATTCTCTATCGTATTATTGTTGAACTCCCTTATCTCCGCTAATTTACAATTTATCTCGTTTATATTCGTATAAAATCTATAACAATACTTTATATTTGCATATATTTGATATACATAAAACAAAAAACTAATTACCGTATATATACCCTCCCGAAAATCCATCGTATGTAATTTAAACATTTTACCTATTAATGCCTTGTTTATCAAATCAATCAGTATGTTACTATAACCTTCTGTTGTTATATTCATACCTCTCAGTTTTAATATAAAAAATGGAATAATTAAAATGAATATTGGCACCATTAGTGCCTGAATCGGTGAAAATAAATTGTACATCGATAAAAACTGCAAAACATAACTAGAATAATTCAAAAAATCAAAATACTTTATTTCAATGTAATCGTATTCCCCCCTAAAGGACTCATTATTATAAGTTTTTAAATAATATTGCGCTAAATTATACATCTTATCCGGATCATTTGTTTTTTTCACTTCTATATTATTATAAAAGTCCTGTGAATCCTTCAAAAACTTTTTGTCGGTTGTATAATATTCACTCCATAATTTCATGGTTTCTTTACCCAATTTATTTTTATTATCAAATACACAATCATACAGACACATACTAGAATCTATAGATTCATTTGAATCTAATAATTCTAAATCGTCAAATATATTATCTGGCAATTTTTGTTTTTTCTCATTAAAATATATTGGTAACTTAAAACTGTCCTCCGTTTTTAAAACCGTTTTTAAATTATCTCTTTTATCATGCTCAAATAATAAATTTAAATAATGCTCTAATGATTCCATTATTTAAATCAAATATCTTTTTATAGACTATTTAACGATATTATATCTCCGTACCAAAGTCTTCCGGTAACTCCTTGATCTGCGTACTGTAATGTTCCTCAATTAATTTCATATTTTTAATATCTCTTCTAGTTACAAAATTAATACCAATCCCCTTTCTACCCCATCTACCACTTCTACCTATACGATGCAAATAGATATTCACACATTTTGGTATATCGAAATTTATAACCGTCCTTACCTGCTGTATATCTATTCCACGAGCCGTTACATTTGAAGATATTAATACACGGTGATTCCCTCGCTTAAACCCTGCATACGCCTTTGCACGGTCCGCTTTGTCCATATTACTATGAATACATACCACCGGAAAACTATCCGATATCATCGCATCTGTTAAATCCTTTACCCGCTTCACACTGTTACAATAAATTATACATTGACTCACCGCAATTTTTGAATAAATATCCTTCAACGTTGCATACTTACTATGATCGTTGTCCAATGCTATGTAATATTGCGATATTCCTTCCAAAGTCAACATCTGCGCTTTAACTAATATCTTTATGGGCTCCCTCATAAACTTATTTGTTAGATTCAATATCTCATTCGGTACCGTTGCACTATATAAACATATCTGTATATCCTTGTTTAAATACTGAAATATATTATATATTTGCTCCTTAAAACCCTGTGATAAAACCTCGTCCGCCTCATCTAATACTATTAACTTTATCGTATTATTATTCAAAACCCTTCGACGAAGCATATCATGTGTTCTACCCGGACATCCTATTATTACATGCGGTGTTTCATTTTTCAATTTATTAATATCCTCATCTAAATCTGTACCACCTATTAAACTTTGTATCCTAAGTTCTTTCATAAATCTTCCTAAATTAGTAATCACTTCATAAATCTGTTTTGATAACTCCCTTGTCGGAGATAAAATCATCGCTTGTGTATAATTCTTCGTCGTATCTATGTTTTGCAATACACCTATCGCAAATGAACCCGTCTTACCGGTCCCCGATTGTGCCTGCGCAATTAAATCCTTCCCATCCATAAATGTTAATATTGATTTCTTTTGAATCGCACTTGGATTTTCAAACCCATAAGCATATATACCCCGCAAAATATTTGGATTGATATCCTTTACATCGTCCCATTTATCAAACTCTCTAATTTCATATTTTTCTTTTTCTTGTATATCGGTTTTTTCTGAAGTTTCTGCTAAAAAATTCATATTAATATATTATTTATTTTCTGTTTAAGTATATTCATAAAAGAATAATTATTAAATGGATATAAATAATACATTATCATAATACTATGGATAATAATGTAAAAAAACCTATTATATACAACCTAAAAGATTATTATACACTCAAGGATAAAATAAAAGCATACATTTTACCAGACGAAACTATTAAAATTATTGATTATGTGGCTAATCTAGTAGGCTCTCCTAATTATGTTAAGACGCCGCAGTTTTTAAATAATGACGCCGATAAGAAAAAAAAGAAAAAACACAAAAATAACGAAATCACTCGTGAAGATTGGGAAGCAATAAGAAATTTTCAAGCAACCACTATGAATGAAAAGGTTGGTATTGAAAAAACAATCCATACTATTAAAGGCGAAATTATGAAACTTACGGATAAAAATTTTGATGTACAACAGAACAATATATTGGAACTCATACGTGAAAATATACTCATTTGGGACAAAGAACAATTGGATTCTATTGGAAAAATTATCATCGAATTGTCTAGTACTAATATATTTTTCTCGAAACTATACTCTACTCTTGTTTATGAAATTATAAAACGCTGGGATTTTATTATTCCACAATTTAATGATTTCAAAAAAAACTTTAAAAATACAATTACATCTTTACATATAGAAAATTATTCCAGTGATGAAAATTACGATGAATTATGCAAAAGAAATAAAAAAAATGAAATTCTTAGGGCAAATTCTATATTTATTGTTAATATTATGTGTCTTGATTATTTAGAAACTGATTATGTTATTGATATTATCAATTGTCTATTAGATAAGATAAAATCTGGATTCGAATCCACTGAAAATTCCGCACTAAATGAAGAAATATCCGAGTTGTTGTTTCTTATACTAGAATCCTCTTATCTTTATCTTGACGAAAATTGTTATACTGACTTTCAAGATATTAAAGATAATATTGAAACAATTTCGTCTATGAAACCAAACCAAACCGGTCTATCTAATAAAACGATATTTAAATTTATGGATTTATTTGATATTATAAATAATACATAAAAACATAAATATAGTTATAGGAATGCATGATGAAAATAATATTTGTTTTTACATGAATGAAAAACAAAAACCAAATGAAAAAATGGATCATAGTGACGATAAATGGATTGAAGATATGAAACAAAATATATATCAACTTGAAGGCGACGATATTCAAAGTGATGTTGAAATATCGAAGGAGTTTTTATTAGAAATAGAATTCAATGACTCTACTTTAAAAGAACTACATGTTTTTTGTGATTATTATAAATTAGCAAGATCTAGAAAAAAAAAAAATGAACTCATTAAAATGCTCATTGAATTTGAATTAAATCCTAAACATATAGATATTGTTGAAACCAGAAGAACTATGTGGGACTACATGATGTCATTAAAAGAAGATTCCTTTTTTAAAAAATTTATTTTGTATGAACGATGAATTTAATTATATTTATCTATAAATATATGCAATGTAATTATTTTTTTAAAAATAAAAATTTTTTTAAAAATAAAAAGATTAAAATATTTCCATTCGATATATTAGTTAAAAACGAAGAAGAGGAATGTAGTATTTGTTTGGAACACCTTAAATCCAAAAATATTATCTATTTGTCAGGTTGTAAACACAAATTCCATATATCCTGTATTAAAGAGTGGTTTAAAAATTTTGACGCTCCCGAATGTCCTTTGTGTAGAAGTCAACAAAATAAACTTAATAAAAGATTAAATAATATATAAATAATAATTATAACACTATTTATATATGGTACTATCTTTACTTAACTCAAAAATTAATTATGTTGAAAATAAAAATGTTGAACCAGATGATATTACACACGAAGCCAGTGTTTACGAATTAACATTTCACTCCAATGAAATTGTTATAAGTATTGGAAAAGAAAAATATACATATATTGATGACGATATTATATATTTTCCTATATATTTAATTGTTGATGAATCTGTACAAGACCAAATTGGTGTATTCGAAGTGAAAAGCGACCGATTACCCTTTCTGCTCGATGATGACGGTGATGTTGACCTTGAAAAAATGAATGACCCCCTTTTTTATTCTTTTGTAACCGATTCTTATTTAGAATCCTTTTCTAAAGAATCACCCCACCAAACTGATGATGATGATGATGATTCTATTCTCCCTTCAAAATCATCTAGTATAGACGACGACGACGACGACGACGACGAAGACGACGACGACGAGGATGATGATTACGAAAATAAACCAAAAGAACCCAATGAACCTGG
>MDTA01193808.1_pt1 | contig 15965 bp, 12 predicted proteins | sample 811151 | NCBI WGS metagenome assembly MDTA01 (sample SAMN05326648, study PRJNA326480) | marine metagenome | isolation source: seawater | place: Indian Ocean: South | collected 2010 | reverse complement strand
TCTTCAGCATCCTCTTCTTCTGAATCGCTCTCATCATCCTCTTCATCGGAGTCTTCTTCTTCATCCTCATCGTCTGAATCATCATCGATATCATCTGTTTGCGAATCGACTTCGTCTTGTTTATCATCAACTTCAGATTCCTCTTCAGTAGTGGAATCCTCCATTTCTTCATGTTCAGAATCAATGACAGTTTCGTCATCTTCATCACTTTCAACGGTTTCATCGTCGCTTGTTTCAAGTTCCTCTTCCTGTTCTTCAATTTCCGATTCCTCTTCATCTGGTGAATCCTCGGTAATTTCTTCTGTTTCTACATCAGCTATTTCTTCTTCATCAATCTCAGAATCCTCGGATTCTTCTTCGCTTTCAGTAGTTGCTTCTGTTTCATCATTAGCAACAAATGAAGCCCCACATTCAGGGCAAGATTCACTGTCTGCTGGGATGATTGCGCCACAGGCACCACATTCTCCTAATTCTTCTTCTGTGATTCCTCCAAATCGTACACCACAACTTGGACATGATTCACTATCTAGGGGAACAATAGCATTGCAAGCGCCACATTGACCCATCGGGATATCTTGATTCTCTTCTTCAGACATTGCTGCCACTCAAGTTTCCGAACCCATTAGATGATATAATGATTCATGGACTTGAAGCGTTACGGACTACATAACGCGAGCAAGGAGGTGGTGTCGATGTCGGATTTAGAAACTGGGAAAATATATACTCTAAATCTGCTATCGCAAGATGATGTTCTTGGCTACGTAGATAAAATCTCAATGCGAGACCAAGAGCATGTTTTGTTATTATCGCGTTTGCCACAACGACGCCTTGTTGAGCATTTGGATTTGGATAAGGTAGAGGCATATTGGGTCACTACACAAGACGTAACGGGTTCCATACAACCTTCTTTGGACCAGATTGGAGATTTAGTAACCAAACGAGTTGAAAATCATGCGGGAATTGCCGTTGTAGAAGGTATTGAATGGTTGATATCATTACATGGATTTTCTGAGGTCTTGAAACTAATAATGAATCTGAAAGATTCTCTTCACAGAAAACCATGGTCGATCATATTGGTAGTGGCTGAAGATATTTTCGATGAAATCCAGCATGCTAAGTGGCATAGAGAAGCACCATCTTGGGAAGTTCCTAAGAAAATCGAGTTTTCAGAACTAGATGAAGAAGAAGTCTTGACTGATTTAAGCGATTTAGAAGAGGATCAGGTTCCAGAAGACCGTAGCAATACATTGTCATTTTTAGTCCGTATTCCCAAAGAAGGTTATTCCAAAGAAGTCGTTCGTAGGAGAATATTGCAGTGGCGGCGTATGGGATTAGATGTTTCATCAGCAGAGCCGGCTCTATTCCAAGATTCAGACGACAAAGGTTTTGAAATCTATAAATCAGTAGAGGATAAGGTAAGAAGGGCGGTTGAACTCGATAATAGGTTGGATATTTTAGAAGAACGTGGTTGGCGTTCCGAGGTTACTAAAATGCGATTTAGAATTAGACAACTAACGGGTTTTGATGAGGTCGAAAAACGAATCGATGAACTCATCTAGGTAAGCGCCCACACTCGGCTTCGATCCTTGCTAACCATCCACCGTTAGATAATTCACGAGCAATATCTTCAATTTCTTTTGAAGTTGATCGGTCATTCACCAGTGGATCGGAAATTTTTCTTACCAAATTATACAAGGATTGAACATGCTTAGCAGGTTCTGCTTTTCTATATTCTAATGCCTCACAAGCAATCATTAATTCACATGCCAAAACTTGAGATAAATGCTTGCATGAATTTACTAAATTCCAAGCAGCTGTTGACCCCATCGACACATGGTCTTCTTGCCCGCCAGAAGTAGGAGTTGAGAATGCTGAGCGTGGCATTGCACCTGCATGCATTTCGGCTAGTGCAGCAGCAGCTACATAGTGAACAATCATCATACCAGATTCCAGTCCTGAATTCTTGGCCAAAAACGCTGGAAGATTACTGCGGGTTGGATCTACGATTTGGTCAATTCTTCTTTCACTAATATGTGCTAATTCGAACAAAGCATGCGACATATTATCGGCGCATATAGCCAATATTTCACCATGGAAATTACCCTGGCTAATCACTTCATTTTTTCCAGGGTTCTTTGGATCAGGGAAAATAAGAGGATTGTCTGTTGCACTGTTTATTTCTATATCTAGTGTTGAAGATAACTTACGGAAATTTTCTAAAACTGGACCATGGACTTGCGGAATACATCTGAATGAATAAGCATCTTGAACTCTATCACAATCTGCATGAGATGCAAGTATATCAGAGTCCTTCATTATAGCAGTAATTCGCTCAGCAACTAATGACTGTCCGTGGTGAGGGCGTGCTCTATGGACTCGAGGGTCCATTGGTTGAATTGAACATTCTCTCGCTTCTATGGAAACACATGCAATCAGGTCAGCGAGAGGTAGCAAATTAGCGAGGGTATTTTCTGCATTCGAAATTAATGAACACATTTGGCTGGTTCCATTGATTAAGGACAAGCCATCCTTAGCAGCCAATTGAACTCCTATCAGCCCTTTTTCGATAAGGACTTCAGATGTTGGCGCCGGTCCAGATTCAGACCACACTTCTCCCTCTCCAATTAATGCTAATGCCATATGTGATAATGGCGCTAAATCACCAGATGCCCCCAAAGAACCAATTCTCGGTACAACGGGAATGACATCTTCATTTAGATAGGTGATAATCTGCTCAATAACTGCTCGTTGTATTCCAGAGTGCCCTTTAACTAGCGAATTTGCACGAACGCACATCATTGCCCTTGTATCTGGAATGGACATCTTTTCTCCTATTCCGCAAGCATGTGATCGAATAAGGTTGACTTGTAAAGTAGCCAAATCTTCTGAAGATATGGATTCGCTAACTAACGCTCCAAATCCAGTATTTATTCCATAAACAGTTTCACCACTATCGAGAATATTTTCTACAACTTTCCTAGATGCATCAACTCTAATCCATGCATCAGAAGCAACTTCGACCTTTTCTCCCATTGAAACCAAGGATAATTCAGTCGAAGACAGAGTATTTCCGTCAAGTTTCACGCTGCCCATTATTCGTCACCACCATACACAGAGTCAATGATATTGTCCGTGGTGAGATTCGGTAAAGTAACTTTCAGTTTAGGATTTGAGTCCATGGCCCGTTTAATGGCAAATATAGCACCGTCATTTCTTGCCCATGCTCTGCGTGTAATTCCGTTGTTTACATCCCAGTCAAGCATAGAGAGCAACTTTCTTTCAGATTCTTTACTACCATCGATTAACAGGCCAAATCCGCCGTTGATGACCTCTCCCCATCCTACTCCGCCACCATTGTGTAAACTAACCCAGGTTGCACCTCGGAAAGAATCACCTACAAAATTGTGAACAGCCATATCTGCAGTAAACATTGAGCCATCAGATATATTTGCGGTTTCTCTGTATGGTGAGTCCGTACCAGCAACATCATGATGATCTCTTCCAAGAACTATCGGCGCAGAGATTTCACCACTTTCAATAGCATCATTGAACGCTTTCGCAATCGCCTTTCGACCTTCAGTATCAGCATATAGAATTCTAGCTTGACTACCTACGACCATCTTATTTTCACCAGCTTGCTCTATCCAAGTGATGTTATCCAACAGTTGTTGTTGGATTTCTTTCGGTGAATCAGCAGCCATTTGTTTCAGAACATTAAGAGCGATATTATCGGTTTTCTCTAAATCCTTAGAATCACCAGAAGTACAAACCCACCTGAATGGCCCAAATCCATAATCGAAACACATTGGTCCCATGATGTCTTCAACATAACTAGGATAACGGAATCCAGTCTCATCTGAATTCATCACATCAGCTCCCGCTCTAGACGCTTCTAGAAGGAATGCATTGCCATAGTCCCAAAAATATGCACCCCTTTCTACTAAAGAATTGACTGCAGAGGCATGCCTTCTCAGGGATTCTTGTACTTGTAACCGGAAGTTTTCTGGATCTGATGACATCATGGTTTTTGATTCCTCAAATGTCAAATTGACTGGGTAATATCCTCCCTGCCAAGGGTTGTGTAGACTAGTTTGGTCAGATAACAAATCAATTTTCACATCTCGCTCAACCATACGCTCTAGCAATTCAACAATATTGCCGATATGTCCAATTGATTTTGCTTCACCATTAGCCTTAGCTTCTAGCATGCGGTCAATTGCATCATCAGTAGAATCTGCAATTTCCGACAACCAGCCTTGAGAATGTCTTTTCTCAGCAGCATGAGGATTAACCTCGCTCACGATACAAGCAGCACCAGCAATGACTGCAGCTTTTGCTTGTGCTCCACTCATTCCTCCTAAACCAGATGTAACAAATGTGATGCCTGCTAAGGAATTACCTGCACCACAGAATTTCCTAGCTGCATTCAAAATGGTAATTGTGGTTCCATGAACTATGCCTTGAGGGCCAATATACATGTAAGATCCAGCAGTCATTTGTCCATATTGGCTAACTCCTAGAGCATTCATTCTATCATAATCATCTTGGCTAGAATAGTTTGGAATTACCATACCATTTGTTACGACAACACGTGGCGCCTCAGTACTAGATGGGAATAAACCGAGTGGATGGCCAGAATACATGACTAGAGTTTGGTCATCTTCCATTTCACACAAGTACTTCATTACAATTCTATACTGAGCCCAGTTTTGGAATACTGAACCGTTGCCTCCATATGTGATTAATTGATGAGGGAATTGTGCAACAGCATTGTCTAAATTATTGTGAATCATTAACATAATCGATGCTGCTTGTAATGATTTTGTAGGATAAGATTGTATTGGATATGCCTTCATATCATACTCAATTGGCCGATAACGCATCATCCAGATTCTCCCATATTCTTCTAATTCTTTAGCGAATTCTGATGCTAATGATTCATGTAAATGCGATGGGAAGTAGCGCAGTGCATTTTTTAATGCTAATTTTTTCTCTCTTACTGTTAGAATTTGTCTCCGTTTTGGAGCGTGGTCTACATCCTCAGAAATACCCGGGTGGTTTGGCAAAAAATCCGGTATTCCTTCACCCACATGGGCGCGCATCGCATCAATACCAGTTGCCATGAATTAACGCAAGTATGGACGCCTTATTGAATATTGTAATAATCGTCATTTCTATGAGGGAAAACTCGCACGGCAGCACATGGAGGAGGAGGTATATGATGCTGAATTGGCAAACACTAGCCGCGATACCAATATCCTCAATGGATTAGCAGCTGCAACCGTTGCTGTCGCGATTGTATTTCTTTTCCTTGGAATAAGTTATGCTGAGGTCATTAAATCTGACCTAAATTCTGATTCTGAAGATAGAGGAATTAGAGTTCCTGTTTGGGAGCGAGGTAATTTAGATTACATAACAAATCAAGATAATGGATCCGTCATGGAATTCGGAAAATTCGAATTAGTTGAAACTGCAAATGAATGGAATTCCACTCATGTTTTTGTCGAATATGAGTTGCCACTAGAGGAAGGTGGTGCAGCACCTAATGGAATCATTTCACTAGCATATTGGTTACCAAATGTTCCCGAAGGAACGAAAGTACCAGTTATCGCTGAATTTGGACCTTACTTCCAAGAGCCTAGCGTACAAACTCCAACGATTGAAGTACCGGGTTCTTGGCTAGGTGAGATGATTATCGACCAAATTTTGCCACATGGTTTCGCATTTGCCCAGGTTTCTGTTACGGGTACTGGAAGGTCAAATCACTGCATGGATTTAATGGGTACAGCAGAACAATTGGGTAATGATGCTGCTGTATCTTGGCTAGGAAGCCAAGATTGGTCAAATGGCAATGTTGCAATGATTGGAAAATCATATGATGGTTCTACTCCGTGGCAAGCAGCTATGTTTGGCAATGAGCACCTCAAAACTATCGTGCCAATTTCAGGTTTGATTGGAGTCAAGGAATTGATGTGGAAAAATGGTTCAGCAGAAGCACGAGCCCCAATAATGCACAATGGAGTCTACGGCTCTTATGGATTCGATGGTGATGAAGAAGACTATGGGAATTTATGCCCCGACTACCTTATTGGCCCAGGTACTGGAGTATCTGCATGGATGTTTGGTTCAGAAATTGCGGGAGATTATTGGGCAGAGAGATATTTCTTGGACAGAGTACTAGACAATTATGGAGGTTCAGTTTATCTAATTCAAGGAATGCATGATTGGAATGTAGACCCTCACATGGCGGTACCTACAATTAACATGCTAAAGGATAGGGGTATAGAGGCAAAGGGGCTATTTGGCCAATGGGATCACGATTATCCGGATAGACCTATCCAACTCTTTGAACGTTCAGACATGGGTGGAAGAGGAGGAGAGGCATTCCCTGAAATGATTAGATTCGATTGGATGCAAGATCTTCTTGAATGGTTTGATTGGTATCTAAAGGGCGAAGGTTGGCAGCCAGAATTACATGTTGAAATTCAATCCAATCAGGGTTCCTGGCGTATTGAAGATAGATATCCTGCCGATGATACAACCGAGGTAGTTATGGCTCTTGGAAGTGATTTGACACGTATTTCTGGTGGTTCAAATGTATTACCGGATGGCTCAACTGGGCCTGTTTATGAAAGTGCTCCACTTGAATCAGATATGTACATCCAAGGATTGCCAAGATTACATGTTGAAGTATCTACATCAACGGTTGGTGGTCAATTGTATGCATTACTCGAAGATTGTAACGGTAGCGATTGTATACACATCGGTCATGCAATTATGGACTTACGATACCACGAAGGTGGAGAAGAATTGTCATCTACATGGACACCGGTGTTGGGTACAATTACCGCAATGATGGAATTCATTGCATTGGATGCTGAGATTGCTGCTGGTAATACAATCAGATTGACTCTATTATCAACAGGTGAAGATTATCTTCCTGCATCTACCTCGTCGATTGTAACTATACAAGATGGAGAAGGTAGCACCCTTCAACTTGACACATACGAAAATTCTGATAATCCTAACGTAAACAGAAGATATTTTACTCCGCCAGCATGCACTCATGACATCTGTGAATGATTATCAGGGCGCCAAAGTGTGAATATTATTCCACATAGTATCATTACTATGGAAAATGAAATGAATCCTGTTTGTAAACTTAGATTATGGTATTCTACAAGATATCCTGCTGTTGTCGTCGATAGAGCTGCAGAAGTACCTAGAATTAGCATGTCCATAGAGAATACACGGCCTCTAACTTCGTCTTCAACCCAACTTTGAGTTAGAACCGTTGATAGAACCCAATTTCCTCCACTCGCTGAATGTGATATAATAATCAATAATACTGTAAGAGGTAAGTAATAATCTAGAGTTAATCCAACAAATAGGTAGAATATTCCGCTCACTGAAACCAATATTCCGATTAATGATGGCCATTTATTCTTGTCTTTGAAAACAGATCTTGCAATTAATGGACCGATTCCTGTACCAATACCTCTCGCAAAGAAGAATAATCCGAAACCGAATGCTGCACCATATCCAGTTATATCTGCACCAGCAAGAACTAGGAATACACCTGCTAGGCCAGCACCTCCCAGATTCCAAGAGGATTTAGCAAATACAATTCTCAGCAGTCTTTTGTCATTGTAAATTCTATTCCAACCGATTTTAATATTCTTGATGGCCGTTCCAAACAACGGTCCTTTCATACTCTCATCGACTTTCTGTTCAATGGTCAATGGAATGAGTATTATTGCAGATAGCAAGAATGTAAGTGAATCAATAATGAATGCTGCATCCGTACCCCATTCACTAACTACTATTCCACCAAGCATTGCCCCCATACAAAGAGCTGTAGACCATGATGCACTGCCTATCGCGTTTGCTGTAATCAAGTCCTCTTCCTCAACAATATTGGGCACTGCTGCTCGCTCTGCAGTAACATAAACACCATGCAGCAACATCATGAGGCCTGAAATAGATATTAGCCACCACATGTCTTCCTCGCCATCAACTAAAAGGAAAGATAATGCTAATCCAATTTGTAATACATTTGACCAAAACATCAAACTTTTACGATTCAACCTATCAGCCAATAAACCATTAATTGGTTGTGAAATACCGAACAAAAACATTCGTACTGCGAACAATATCCCTAGCAAAAACTGAGAACCAGAATACTGAAGAATTAGCAAGAAAAGTGCGATGGTGTTGAACCATTCACCCAATAGTGAAATTACGCTAGCTGCCCATAATCTGCGATATTTGGGATTACTAGAAAAAAATTCTATGTATCCTTTAGACAAAATCACTCCTCCTCGGAACTTGGCATTCCTGGTTCGAGGAGGCTACATAATATCCATTTAGAAGTGGGTGTGTTTGATTTATCGGCTGTAGAATTAAGAGGAACTAGAATATTAGCTTCAGGGAAATAGGTTGCAATATTTCCCTTAGGAATGTCATATGCAACTACCTGCCACCCATTACTTCTCCTTTCTTCAGAGTCAAAGTGAGAGACTATGTCAACGATATGACGAGATTTCCAACCTCTTTCAATCATGTCCGTAGCATTCATTAGAACTATTCTTCTATTGCCATGAATGCCGCGATATCTGTCATGAAGGTCATAAATTGTAGTATTATATTGGTCATGAGATCTGATTGTCATCATGACAAACTTATCATCATCAATTGAAACATCAGGCAATGGATGAGTGATAAAATAGGCTTTGTTATCTGGTGTATTGAATGTCCTACTATCTCTAGGAGGATTTGGTAGATAAAAACCATTAGGCACTCGAACACGCTCATTGTAATCCTCAAAGCCAGCAAGTGCTTCACTCATCAAATCACGAATCAGATCGTAATTACTCGCCATTGACATCCAATCTCTTTCATCATCGAGTACTTTCGTAGCCAAACTGGCAACTATCCAAGGCTCGCTACGTAGATGCTTGCTACAAGGTCTCAAGCCTCCTTTGGATGTATGAACAACTCCCATTGAATTTTCAACGGTGACAAATTGTTCACCAGAATCTTGGATATCGATTTCAGTCCGCCCTAAGCATGGCAAAATTAGAGCAGTATCACCTGTAACTAAATGAGACCTATTCAACTTTGTAGATACTTGAACAGTGAGTTTAACATTATTTATTCCTAAAGCGGTTGTTTCAGTATCTGGAGTTGCAGAAATGAAATTACCGCCCATACAGAAGAATAAATCGACATCACCTTTTCTCATTTGCTTTATCGCTTCTACAACGTCAACGCCATGTTCGCGAGGACTGGTTATACCACATGCAGCATCCAACTTTTCTAGGAATGATTCTGAGGGTCGCTCCCATATTCCAACAGTCCTATCTCCTTGAACATTGGAATGTCCACGTACAGGACACAATCCTGCACCTGGCTTACCTACATGGCCACCCATTAGCATCAAATTGGTAACTTCTTGAATTACAGCGACACCGTTCCTATGTTGAGTCAAGCCCATGGCCCAGCAAGCAATCGAGGCATTGGACTTAGCCAACATTCTACCAGCGGTTTCAATTTGGAATCGTGTGAGTCCGGAATCAGTTTCGATTTGTTCCCACGAAGTAGAAGTTACATTTTCGATTAATGCTTGAAATCCAGTAGTTGAATTTTTGATAAATTCGTGGTCTAGTGCATCTAATTCCAATTGAACCTTCATCAATCCATGAATTAAGGCAGCATCCCCTCCAATTTTCACTTGCATGTGGATGTCTGCTAAAGCCTCGCTTCCAAATGATAATTTCATGTAATCCTGAGGATGCTTAAAGCGCACCAAACCTGTTTCAGGAAGTGGGTTAACATGAATAATTTGAGCACCTTTTCGTTTAGCATCCCTAAGAGCAGTAAGCATTCTTGGATGATTGGTTCCGGGATTTTGGCCAATCACCATAATGACTTCAGCATGGTCAAAATCTTCCAAAATAACAGTTCCCTTTCCAATCCCTATCGCCTCCCCAAGGCCTCTACCACTTGATTCATGACACATGTTTGAACAATCTGGCATGTTATTTGTGCCTAATGTCCTAGCAAATAATTGGTACAGAAATGCAGCTTCGTTCGACGTACGACCTGATGTGTAAAATACTGAGCGATTAGGATCTTTAGAATCAGAAATAGTATTAGAAATCAATTCAAAGGCATCATCCCAAGATATCTTTTCATAATTATTACTCCCTGGTTTTAACACCATAGGATGCTCAATTCTACCTTGTTTATTTAGCCAATAATCACTTTTCTGCGATAATTCTTGAACAGTATATTTTTTGAAAAATTCGGGGTTGACTGCTGCCTTCATCGCTTCATCTGCAACTGCTTTTGCACCATTTTCGCAGAACTCAAACGATGTAGAATGTTCGGGGTCTGGCCATGCACAACCTGGGCAATCAAAACCCTCGGGTTGATTTACAGTAGTTAGCGTCTTAATGGTCTTAGTTAAGCCCATTTTCTTAAGTCCATGAACCATTGAAGAAGTTGCAGCAGGTATACCGGCTGCTATTGATTTGACACTCTTGATTTTCAGATTATTTTGGTCGGGAGGAGTGATGGCAGAAACACCCTTACGACCTGACATTGCACTAACCGGTTGACGAAGGCTTGTCAATGATGCGGCTCAAATCACCTATTACAGCCGGACTTTTGTTCGTTGCAAAACCAACCAATGTCATCCCACTGGCTCGTGCTAATGCCTCTGCTGCTGAACTTATTGCCCCTACTGCGATTATCAATTCGACTCCCGAACGAACCCCTTTAGCAACTAATTCCCAACCTAATCTTCCAGATAGTCCTACAATCTTTGGCTGGATCTTATTTCGAATACATGCACCTACTACCTTGTCGAATGCGTTATGCCTACCAATGTCTTCTCTTAGAAGCAATATATTTCCTGATTGATCAAATACTGCAGCAGCATGAACGCCTCCAGTAGCTGCAAATCTTGGTTGGTTCTTCTTCATTTGATTCATCATTTCTCCGAGTTCTGCATCTAAAGATATGGTTCTGTTAATCAAATCTAGTGGATTTTCAATATCACCTGTTGTACAAGTACCACAAGCCGCAGTGAGTAAATCTTCAGCAGGGCGTTTTCTGATTGTTCCGGTAAGATGTACATCGTTATCGGTTACTGAAATCGAAGAAATTTCGCCTCTATTTTCACAATAAATATGGCCATACGCTAAATCTTCTAAGTCGTATGGCGATGCAAGTAATCTAACCACTATTTCTTCTTGGCAATGAATTGTAACAATAGTTTCCTCTGCCAATTCATCGCTTTCAAGTCTAGCGCAACCATCAACCAATCGGTGTATTGGGCGTTCGACCATGTGTGCTCGTATAGTTTCTAGCCAATAGAAATTACGAGTTATTCAGGCCTTTCAATATCAAAGAATTCAAACTGTAAATCAACTAGTTCAGCAGATGATTTAGCATTTCTGTATGCTTCTAATGGCTCCTTGTTCAATACAAAGAATTGCTCACCCCAGCGAAACGCAGAAAGTAATTGTCGTGCTTGCTCTTCTCTTCCAATCAAGTATAATGAGGCTGCTAATGCTTCAGCGGTGGTCATTTTGCTGGGTTTGCCCCAATTAACTGGATTTGCTGCAAGGAGAAGCGGTAACATGCGTCCTTTCAATTTCGTACGATTCATTACCTGTTCTACCGAATCTTCAATTTGAGCCCATGAACAATCCAGTCCAACTAAAGCTCCTCCTTCTTCGAGCAATAATGAATGGTCTTCTGGTCCAAGCACCTTGCCGCATAAAGGTTCTAGAATTATTCCTCTACGTGGTAGACGGTTAAATTTCTCATGAAGTTCTATATCGCCTCGCCGAGATAATCTTACGGCTGTATTCTTCTTAGGATCATCTTGTGCAAGCCATATAGCATGAACTTGTACGCGATTAAAACTACTCATTCCTTGCCACCTAGTAAGAAATCCCCAAGGGTGAATCCTCTTGATTGGCCGGTGTTTACATGTCGATTTTCATCAGGAGAGGCATCAACCATCAGTACAATATCCAGAGCTCGCTCTAATTTACGAATCACAGCATCAGTAGGTCTCTTTCCTGATTCTACATTGTTGATGACATTAATCTTCTCTGCCATCTTACGCGCTAATTCGCGTTTATCCCAACCTTTGGATGTTCTTGCTTCTACAACTCTTTTGGAAAAATCAGAAGCCAATTCTTTCTCTCCTCTCAACATAATGTCCTTGCCCTTTTTGCCAATTCCACCATAGCCACCTGAAGTAGCGTTTGAATTATTGACTCTAGCAAGACCAGGAGCGACCTTTTTCTCTTCTAGGCCCATTTTCTCAGTACATCGTTTGCATGCTTGGATTTCTGCCCTTCCCATGATTACAGGCCTAGTACCAACCTTCATCGCACCGCATAGTTCGCAATCTGGCATAGGTCCACCTGTATGGTTGTTGAGTCGGTTGTTCATCAAGGCTTCGTAAGTACACATGTATTAGCATAATACACACATAGTTGAATAAGGGTGGCCGCTGTAGTAATTACATGGGAACCGACATTGATAAGGGTTCAAGCGAACCTTTAGCAAAGGATGATAAGGACCTAAAAGCGCTTGAGGCTGATTACGCTCGCTTGAGTGATGATGCTCAAAGGCTAATTTCAGAGAGAATACAATTGGAAAGTGACTTGGCCAATGTTAAGAAGAGAGCGAGCCGCCTTGATGAGGAGGTTAGAATACTCAAAAACCCGCCACTAATTGTTGGACATCTCCAAGATATCTTGGACGATGAGCGTGCAATTGTACGTTCTTCAAATGGTACAGTATTCCAGGTTTCCATTAATCAGAGACTGAGTAAAGAGAAGTTACGCCCAGGAGCTAGAGTTGCATTGAATCAAGATACTCTTTCCGTAATTGAAATTTTACATGATGCATGGGATCCTATGGTCTCTGGTGCTGAGATGATTGAGAAACCAAATGTTGACTATGGAAATGTAGGTGGTCTGGATGAGCAAATCCTTCAAGTCCGAGAGTCGATAGAATTACCTCTAGAAAAGCCACACTTATTCAGGAAAGTTGGAATTGAGCCTCCCAAAGGCATACTATTAGTCGGACCACCGGGCTGTGGAAAAACAATGTTGGCTAAGGCTGTTGCTAGCCAAACTAAAGCCTCCTTTATTCGGATGGTTGGGTCAGAACTTGCCCAGAAATATATCGGAGAAGGTGGCCGAATGGTAAGGGAGTTGTTCTCTCTAGCCAAGGACAAATCTCCGGCAATAATTTTCTTAGACGAAATTGATGCTATAGGTGCAAAAAGACTTGATTCGGCAACTAGTGGTGATAGAGAAGTTCAACGCACATTAATGCAATTATTAGCTGAACTAGATGGATTTGATGCTCTAGAGGATGTAAAAATAATTGCAGCAACAAATCGTCCAGATATATTGGATGATGCATTATTACGCCCTGGTCGATTTGACCGGGTGATCGAAATCCCACTACCAGATGATAATGGAAGAAAGACCATTCTCGGCATCCACCTCAGCAAGATGTCTACTACGAGAGTAAATATTGCGAAAGTAGTAGAACAAACTGAAGGTTTCAGTGGTGCTGAATTGAAAGCGACAACTGTAGAATCTGGAATGATTGCAATTCGTGATGGACGTTCTAAGGTCAAGCAAGAGGATCTTCAATTAGCAGTTGATAGGATAAAGAAGAAGCGTGAAACAAACGGAATTTCTTCTTCTCCAGATGCACTATATGGTTGAATATTCGGTAATGTTCATCAGTCGTCGTCTTAGGCGATTACTCTATGTCGGTCAGGATAGTTGAATGCGTACCTAATTTTTCTGAAGGTCGAAATCAGCAAATTATCGATGCGATAAGTAGTGCTGGTAGAGGAATAGATGGTGCTAGGGTTTTGGGGATTGAGCCCGATGCAGACTATAATCGAACAGTCCTAACAATTGCAGGCGAGCCTGATGCTGTTTCTAATGCAGCATTCGAAGTAATCAAAGCCTCACTCGAACATATTGACATGACAACTCACGAAGGTGAACATCCTCGTATAGGTGCAGTAGATGTATGTCCATTTGTTCCTTTAGAGGGGGTCACGATGGATGAGTGCGCGGATCTATCCCGTGAATTAGCGATTAGAGTATCTAGTGAACTTGGAATTCCAACATTTCTGTATGGTGCAGCCGCAACATCACCCGATAGGGAGCTACTTTCGGATCTAAGAAAGGGACAATATGAAGGATTCAAACAGCGCCTTGAAAATGGTGGGCCGCATTTACCAGACTTTGGGCCTAAACAGTGGAATAGTACTGTTGAAAAATTTGGAGCAGTTGTAATTGGGGCGAGGCAGATACTCGTAGCATACAATGTAAATGTCGATGAAGAAGATGCAAAAACAGCTAGGATTGCTGGTTCTTTGGTACGTACAACAGGTCGTTTACTCAAACAAGAAGATGGTAGAAGAACTCGTATCCCCGGTATGTTACCTATGGTTCAAGGAATGGGATTACCACTTGAAGCCCATGGTATATCACAGGTCTCAATGAATTTGCGTGATGTATCGATAACTCCGATGCATATTGCCTTCGAGGCTGTCAAATCTATTGTTAATGACCACGGAGTAGATACTTACGGTTCAGAATTGGTTGGTTTAGTACCTCTTTCTGCGATGATAGAATCTGGAAAGTGGTACGCAATGGATGGTTGTGATGATGAACAGGAATTAGTTAATGCAGCCATTCAAGGACTTGGTTTGGACAAATTGGGGCCATTCAATGCAAATGAGAGAATAATTGAATGGGCATTAAGAGGAGGTAATGAATAATGAAAACGCCATGGATGGAGATGACAGTAAGAGATTTTCAAGCAGCGTTGGCATCATCTTCACCTACTCCCGGGGGCGGAACTGCTGCTGCAATAGCACTTGGTCAAGCATCAGCATTGACTGTTATGGTGTGTGATTTGACAATTGGTAAAGATAAATGGCAGGAAGGGTGGGATATTGCTGAAAAAGCAATGTTAACATCTGTGAAAACCATGAGTAGAGCAGGGGAATTGGCAGATGAAGATAGTGATGCCTTCGATGAAGTTATGGCTGCATTCAAGATGCCTAAGAGTAACGATGATGAAATCTCGGTCAGAAGAACTGCGATTAGATCAGCAACATTGAAAGCAACCGAAAAGCCATATGAAACTGCAGAATTAGCACTTATGTTGCTGAAATTATTACCAGATTTGGCATCCAAGGGTAATGCTAATGCTGTATCTGATGTAGGTGTTGCTGGCTTGTTGGCGAGTGCTGCATGCAAGGGTGCTTTGTTCAATGTTGACATCAATTTAGGTAGTTTGCCTGAGGATTATGCTTCCGATATTCGAAAGAATGCTCCAGTTATTCAAGACGAATGCCGATTATTATCGCGCAAAGTAATGGATGCAGTCAGAGAGAGATTGTGATTATCTCACCTGCGAGCCGGTTGCTATATCGCCATCAATGGTGACTAATTTGACCCCGCCATTACCATCATCAGCAGCTAGCATCATTCCTTCACTCATCACTCCTCGGAGTTTCCGAGGCTTCAAGTTAGCTACGAAAACCACCGATTTACCAGTCATTTCCTCAGCAGTATAGTATTCTTTTAGTCCTGCACATATTGTGCGACCTTCTTGTGTACCGTCATCAATAGATACAACGTATAGTTTGTCAGCATTTTCATGATCGCTGACCGATACAATCCTGCCAACGCGCAATTCAACTTCCATAAAAGTCTCAAAATCGAGATGTGTTGTTCCTTCTGGCATTTCCTTCACTTCCTTTTTCTTCTTTTTACCGCCCTTGACACTATGGTTAGGGTCTTCATCCTTGGATGGTTCATCCGCTGCAAGAGATTTTTCTTGTTCTAGAATCTCATCTAAATCTAATCTCTGGAAAAGGGGTTTTGCTTCTGCAT
>MDTA01183096.1_pt1 | contig 15965 bp, 17 predicted proteins | sample 811151 | NCBI WGS metagenome assembly MDTA01 (sample SAMN05326648, study PRJNA326480) | marine metagenome | isolation source: seawater | place: Indian Ocean: South | collected 2010 | reverse complement strand
TTCTTTGATATCTTTCTAGTGCTCTCCTAGAAAGTCTATGTGACCCGGCTGGGACTCGAACCCAGGACCCTCTCATTAAAAGTGAGATGCTCTAACCAACTGAGCTACCGGGTCAAAGACCCTAGTTTGGGGGTGCAAAGATAGTTAGAAACATTATTATCCAAACTCAAAGGGTGTTTTTTTTGACGATTTTAATCACAATCAATAGTTCGTTATCTTGCAGTTCAATTACCCGCAAAAATGAAACGAATCCTAACTCTCTTGTTTTTAACTACAATAGGTTTTTCCTATGGCTATTCTCAGTCGGATATACCTGGCGCAGACTCTTTTCAAAAGGCCTTTGGTGCAGAGGTTGCTTTGGATCTTGAAAAATGTTGCTTTGCTGAATACGGTTGGCATATTGCTCTTGAATTGAAGAATGATAATGTTCAAATACAAAACCTTCAAGGCAATGATATTGCAGTTGAGCTTCTTGTAGCTTCAATTACGCCTCAAACTAGTGAGCAATACTTTAATACTCCAGATGGGAGGTTAGTGGTTGTTTCTTCATTTACGACTTTTCAAAAGATACTAAGTAGATACTTAGTTAATGTAAATGCAACAAATAAGTAATCATGAAGAAGATATTTGGAATACTTGCTGTTGTTTTTGCTTTTACTCAGGTAAATGCTCAAGAAATCAATATTGCAACTGTAAATGACTATGTGGGTTGTGAGGGTGCGATTGTAGATTCAGGTGCAAGTGCTGCAGATTATGGTGCTAATGAGAATCATAGCATTACATGGTGTGCTGAAGATCCTGAGACAATTTTAAATATGTACTGGGTTGTGTTTGACTTAGATCCTGCATCAACGATTACTATTTACGATGGAGATAGTAATGCAGCTCCATTAATTGGCACATTTACAGGTAACGAACTTCAGGCTCAGGATATAACATCGACAAATGCTGATGGGTGTTTAACAGTTGAGTTTGTTTCAGGAGCTGGAAGTAGTGGGAACTTTGGAGCATATGCTTCATGTGGGGAGCCTTGCGAGAGACCGTTTGCAATTGTAAATCCTAACGAGGCTCAGCCATTACACGCTTGTATAGGTGAGGATGTTTACCTTCAAGGGCTTTCATCTACTGTTGCTGATGGTCAAGAAATTGTTAGCTGGGTTTGGACTCTTGGTGATGGGACAATTGATGATACTTCTGGGCCAACCGTATCTTATTCATACGATGCTCCAGGATTGTATGTGATGAATCTTGATATAACTGACGATAATGATTGTTCTAATCTGAATGTACTTGATTATCAGATTTTAGTTTCTACTGACCCTGATTTTACTGGTACTTCTGGTGATTTGACAATGTGTGTAGGTGATGAGGTTGATATCAATGGAGTAGTACAAGGAGTGTTGTACACTGCGGAACCTTCTGTTGACTTTGGTGGAGGCTTGTTTATTCCTGACGATCAGAGTGAGTGTTTCTCTAGCCAGCTAACTTTTACGAGTTTCTACCCTGGAGCTGTTGTAAATGATGCAAACGTTGATATTGTTAATGCTTTCATCAACTTTGAGCATAGTTACATGGGTGATTTGATCATCACATTTATTTGCCCAAATGGCCAATCTATTCTAGTACACCAACAAGGTGGCGGTGGTACATACTTAGGTGAGCCTGTTGATGTAGACACTGATTTAACCCCAGGAGTTGGATACGATTACTTCTGGTCGCCCACTGCTACCAATGGTACGTGGCAAGACAATGCAGGTGGAACTCTGCCTTCTGGAGCATACGAGTCAGTTCAGCCATTTACTAACTTGAATGGATGTCCCCTTAATGGAACATGGGAGGTTGAAGTGTGTGATTTATGGGCTTCAGATAATGGATTTATATTTGATTGGTCTTTACAGTTTGATCCTTCTTTATATCCAGAGGCTGTGTCGTTTACCCCAACATTTGGTACAGAATGTGATTCTACATGGTGGGAAGGTCCATCTATTATTGATGATCAAGGTGATTGTAACACAGTGACAATTTCACCACAGAATATTGGTACAGAGACTTACACATATATCGCACGAAATGACTTTGGTTGTGTTTACCAACAGGAGTTAGATATTGAAGTTGTTGGCGTTAACCCTGAGGTGATAGCGTTCCCTCCTCAATTCTGTGGAACTGATGTGCAGCTAACTACAGATTTAAATGGAGTTGATCCAGACGATTGCACTTTCGAGTGGGAGTACAATTCTTCAGGAGTAACTCTAGAGAGTTCTAATACTTGGAATCCTGTAATTTCTGAAATGGATAACCCAACAGATTTTACCATTACAGTTGATTATGACGTGCCAAATGAGCCAGGTCTTATTTGTACTAACTCATTCACAACAAGAATTGAGACTTGTGAGATTACTATACCTAACGTTTTTACACCTAACGGAGATCCACAAAACAATGCCTGGGTTGTTGATGGTCTAGGTTCTTTTATAAACTCAAAGGTTAGCGTCTACAACAGATGGGGTTCTCTTATGTATGAAAAGGTAATTACTGCAAACGGCCAAGATCCTATGTGGGATCCAAGGGGAGATGCTTCACCTGGCGTTTACTTCTACGTGATAGAGGTGCATCACGGAAATAGCGAGCTAATCGTTATCGATCAATTCGAAGATGATGAGTCAGAGAATGCAGGAGTTACAACCTACACTGGAACGTTTACCTTAATAAGAGACTGATTCTGAAGCTTTAGATGCAGCGATTGTCCACTCCTCAATAGGAAATACTTCAGCAATCTTCTGGTAAACTACAGATGGAATTAGATAGCCCACGTGAACAGCGTTCATGTGGGTTTTCGCTTTTTCATAAGCGTCTTTTACATCTTCAGCTGAGATAAGAAGGAACTGTGAACTCTCTTTTTCAATGCCCTTGGATTCATCAACTGTAGTTAACGCTACTTTTACCTTCCACCACTTTTCACAATCAGAAAAGCGAATTACTTCAGCAATAGTTGTCTTTGTGATTTGAGTTATCTCAAAAGGTTTAATGCCTTCTATCTCAAGAATTTCAACCATCCTCGTCTCGGCCTCAGTATATGTATATGCATCTAACACAAACTGTTCAGTCCTTTTTACTTCCGAACCCTCACTATCAGGTTTTATATAACTCACCTTGCAATTAAACCAATGCTTTTTCATACTCATAAGGTAGGTTGCTTATCCACACTTTAGGTTTCATGAAATGATGAAATTCTTCACATTATATTCAGTCGTTTAAATTACCTTACAAAGGTGAATAGAGTAGATGAATATCGCCATAAAGGCATGAGGAGAAAGCTCGCTGAAGAGCTTAGTGAAATGGGCATAAATGATACCAAAGTGCTTGATGCTGTGAGGGAAATTCCCCGCCATTTTTTTATTGACTCAACTTTTGAGAAACATGCTTATTCTAATAAAGCGTTTCCAATTGCTGCAGGCCAAACAATTTCTCAACCCCACACAGTCGCAATTCAAACTGAACTACTCGGTTGCAAAAAAGGCGATAAAGTGTTGGAAATAGGTACTGGATCTGGCTACCAATGTGCAGTTCTGTGCGAGCTTGGAATGAAGGTGCACTCTATAGAACGCCAAAAAGAACTATTCGACACAGCTGGTCCACTTCTTAGAGAATTAGGCTATAAACCAATTATTTACTATGGAGACGGTTACAAGGGGAAGGAAGCCTTTGCGCCTTTTGACGGAATAATTGTAACCTGTGGAGCTCCTTTTGTTCCTGAAGCTTTAACTTCCCAACTTAAAGTTGGGTGTAGACTGGTGATTCCTGTAGGGCCAGAGGGATCACAGAGAATGATCACCATAGATAAGGTGTCTGAGAAAGAACTGGTTGAAAGGGATCACGGAGATGCTGCATTTGTTCCGATGCTCGCTAATAGAGTTAGAGGATAGCATCTATATCTCCTTTTCCTTCTCTAATTACTTCCGGTATTCCGCTGGAGCAATCAATGACGGTTGATGCATAAAGTTCGCCAAACCCTCCATGCACTATTGCATCAACAGCATGACCATGTCTTTCCGATATCAATTCAGGGTCTGTGGTGTATTCTAAAATTTCATCTTCGTCGTGAACAGATGAAACAACAAGAGGTAATCCTATTTCTTTAATTATTGCTAGAGTAACTGGGTTATCGGGAATTCTAATTCCAATAGTCTTTTTTGAACTTCTAAAGAGTTTAGGAACCTTTCCACCAGAAGGTAGAATAAAGGTAAATGGACCAGGTAAAGCCCTTTTCATGAGCTTAAAGATCTCGTTTGGAACGGGTCTTGAATATTTACTCAGGTCACTTAAGTCAGAGCATAGAATGGAGAAATGCGCTTTGTTGGGTCTAAGACCTTTCAATCGCGCAATTCGCTCAAATCCTTTAATGCTTCCTAATGAACAGGAAAAGCTGTACACTGTGTCTGTAGGACAAACAATAACGCCGTCCTTTTTTAATATGGATACAACGTCTCTAATCCTTCTAGGGTCGGGTCCGTCTTGATGTATCCTTATTATCAATTTTGTGATTTTGCGTGATCAGCTAAGAATTTTTCAAGTCCAATGTCAGTCAATGGGTGCTTAAGTAGTCCTAAGATAGCGCTTAATGGACCAGTCATTACATCAGCTCCAATTCTAGCACAATCGATAACGTGCATAGTGTGACGAACACTTGCTGCAAGAATTTCAGTGCTGAACTCGTAATTGTCGTAGATGTCGCGGATAGTTTCGATTAGTTCTAATCCATCAGAACTAATATCATCCAATCTTCCAATAAATGGGCTAACATATGTAGCTCCAGCCTTAGCAGCTAGTAATGCTTGACCAGGAGAAAATACTAGTGTACAGTTTGTTCTAATTCCTTGTGAGGTGAAGTAGCTAATTGCTCTGATTCCATCTTGAATCATTGGAACTTTAACCACAATGTTTGGGTGAAGAGCTGCAAGCTTTTCTCCTTCAGCTATCATGCCTTTGTAGTCCGTTGAAATAACTTCAGCACTAACATCTCCATCGACAATCTCGCAGATGGCTTTATAGTGGTTTAGTACGGCATCCTCTCCAGAAATGCCTTCTTTAGCCATCAAAGATGGGTTGGTTGTAACGCCGTCAAGAATTCCAAATTCTGCTGCTGCTCGAATTTGATCTAAGTTCGCTGTGTCGATGAAAAATTTCATTTTTATGAAATTGAATTAATTATGTGATTGCAATTGGATGTAAAATTAACCATCTTGGACTCATGTTGACACAAGAAGAGAAGAGAGATATTAAAGAACGCATTAACAAAAAGATGCAGAGTCTCAAGGATAGGATAGAGGAGTATAAAGAGTTGACTAAACCCATACCACCTTCTGACTCCATTGGAAGGGTCAGCAGAATGGACGCGATAAACAACAAGAGCGTAAACGAAGCTGCTTTAAGACAATTGGAAATCCAGGTGATGGGCTTAGAGGATGCAATGCAAAGATTAGGAGAAGATAAGTTTGGTAGATGCGTGAATTGTGGCGAAAAAATTCCGTTAGGAAGAATTATCATAATGCCTGGTGCAATAAGATGTGTTAGATGCTCGTAGACTTAATGCTTAACAGTAACTTTGTGCATCGTGAGAATCTCTACATTTTTTCTGCTAGGCCTGGTAGTGTTATTAGGTGGGTGTGGTATTTGGGATGAAAGCCCAGGAGTACCTCATCAGATTGTGATTTCATCCTTTGACCTTTCAACAACATCTGATCAAGGGACTGACTCTCATGGCATAGAAGAGGTTTGGGTTTATACTCCCACAGATGTTTTGGGTGTATTCCCATTGCCAGCTTCAATACCAGTGAATTATGATGGGGATGAAGAGAGTTTGGGCTTAACTATTTCAGCTGGTATAAAAGCTAATGGAATAGCAGCAACTAGAAGGCCTTATAACTTCTATGAAACAATGGAGGTAGATATTCCATATGTGCCTGGTAGCACTGATACGCTTGTTTATAATACTCAATATATAGATGATGCTCAGATAATTTTAGCTGAGAATTTTGAGTCTGCTAACAGATTTCAAGCGAATTCAATAAGTCTTGCAGAAGTAGTAAGGACAACAGATCCCCAATGGGTTTTTGAGGGTAGTGCTAGTGGGTTTATTGAATTGACTGATTCGCTTAATCAAGTGTTCTCTAGTACTCAAGAACAATTGTATGCATTGCCTTCTAACGGTCCGATTTATTTAGAGTTTAATTATAAGTGTACTAACTCGTTTTCTGTAGGCATGGAGGTTTATGGAAATTTTGATCCTGTGAGACAGCCTATCATTGTGATGAACCCTTCTCCAGATGAATGGAAAAAGATGTATTTAGATCTAGGGCCTTTTGTGATGAGCTATCCTGGTGCGTTTGGCTATGAGCTTACTATGGATGCAATTCTTGATTACGAAAGTGATAATGGATTTATAGCTGTAGACAATTTTAAAATTGTTCACTACTAATGAAGGGTAGAAGGAAGGTTGATAGAGCATTGCCCACGCATTATGCTATTGGAGATGCTATAACTGCAGGGTTTGCTTGGACTATACTTTATGCATTTAGAAAAGTTGAAATTGAAAAGGTATGGTCTTCATATACAGATGATTGGGTATATGATAGTCAGTACGTATTAGGTGTAATTCTTGTCCCTGTGTTTTGGATGGGGTTGTACGCAGTTTTGGGTATGTATTTAAATCCGCGTAGAAGGCATAAAGCTCTAGAAATTGGGCAGGTACTTCTTGCTACTTTTATAGGGTCACTTGTGCTTTTCTTTGCCTTATTGCTTGACGATCAAATTGGGCCTTATAGTCAATATTATTCCACTTTAGGTGTATTGTTTTCAGCTCACTTCCTGTTTACGATTATTTCAAGGTGGTTAATTGTATCAAGGACTTTGAGGTTGATAAGAAAAGGGGAGTGGGCTTTTAAAACGCTAGTGTTAGGTGGAGCAAATACTGCAGTTCAGCTAGTGACTGATATTCAAAATGAAAAGCTAAGCTCTGGTTTTCAGCTTGGAGGATTTATTCAAATCAATGACATAGCACCATCCCTTATAAAGATACTGCCTAGGCTAGGTGGGGTTGATGATTTGGCAGCAGTTATTGATGATCACAACATTGAGGAAGTAATCGTTGCAATTGAGCCTAAGGACAGAAAGAACACAGTTGATTTAATTGTGTTATGTGAAGGTAAAGGGGTGAATATTAAAGTAGTGCCTACTCTTTATGATATGCTTAGTGGTAATGTTAGAAGTGGATCTGTTTATGGTACACCATTAATCCATGTGGATAGGCTTGTGATGCCTAATTGGCAAAGGGTTATTAAGCGTGGGATAGATATAAGTGCTTCATTTTTAGCTTTAGTGTTGTTGTCGCCAGTTTATTTGTGGCTTGCAATAGCTGTGAAAAGATCATCTAAGGGGCCAGTGTTTTATAGGCAGGAGAGGATAGGTAAGTTTGGTATACCATTTCATATTGTTAAGTTTAGAACCATGAGGGTTGATGCTGAGAGTAGTGGAACTCCTCAACTTAGCTCTGGTAGCGATCCAAGAATAACATCCTCTGGTAAGTGGATGAGGAAACTCAGGTTAGATGAACTTCCTCAGTTTTATAATGTTTTAATTGGCGAGATGTCTCTTGTAGGGCCTAGGCCAGAAAGGCAATATTTTATTGATAAGATTAAAGAGCACGCACCTCATTTCACCCATTTACAAAAGGTTAGACCCGGGATAACATCTTGGGGGCAGGTTAAGTATGGTTATGCTGAAAATGTGCCACAGATGTTACAAAGGCTGAGATTTGACATAATGTATATTGAGAATATGACTCTTGCTCTTGATTTTAAAATTCTTATCTACACAGTTAGAACAGTACTTAAAGGATCTGGAAAATAATGAAGATTATTTGTATCGGTAGAAACTATAAAAAGCATGCTGAGGAACTTGGTAATGATATTCCTTCAGAGCCTCTTTTCTTTTTAAAGCCAGACAGTGCTATTCTTACAAGAAAGCATGCCTTTTACATTCCTGAGTGGACTAATGATGTTCATCATGAAGTTGAACTTGTGATTAAAATCAGAAAATTAGGGAAGGGTATTCAAAATAAGTTTGCTTCTAGATATTACTCTTACATCGGTTTAGGAATAGATTTTACTGCTAGAGATGTTCAGGCTGAACTTAAGTCAAATGGTCAACCTTGGGAAAAATCTAAATGTTTTGATGGATCTGCAGTTGTTTCACATGAGTTTATCGCACTTAAGGATTTGGGGGGAGATGTTCAGAATCTAAAATTCCAGCTAACTAAAAACGAAAAAGTTGTTCAGAGTGGTTGCTCAGCAGATATGATTTTCTCGGTTGATGAATTAATTGTTTATCTATCTAAGTACATGACACTTAAGACTGGTGATCTAATTTTCACGGGAACTCCTGCAGGAGTTGGTCCAGTTAAAACTGGCGATTTATTAACAGGTACCTTAGAAGGAAATCACATGTTTGATGTGAGAATTCGATAATGATTCTGTAGAATTGTAATAGAACTACAGAATTATGCATTTGATTTTTGTTGGATTTATGGGGAGCGGAAAATCAACGCTCGGAAAGAGAATAGCTCAGAAAATGAATAGACCATTCATCGACATGGATAATGTCCTTGAAGAGAGATTTGGTTGCAGTATTACTAAGTACGTTGAAGATTTTGGGCTAGAATCATTTAGACAAGAAGAGTCTGAATTGTTGAGAGAGGTGTTTAACCAGCCTTCTGCTGTTATTGCTACTGGTGGAGGTACGCCTTGTGCTAAGGGAGCAATGGAGTGGATGAGAAAGCACGGTATTGTAGTTCATTTAAGTGTTACACCAAGAGTTCTTGCAAAGAGGCTTGAAGGGAACTGTGATAACAGGCCACTTCTGGCTAATGTTAAAAGTAATGACCTTGAGAGAACTATCGGAAGGCAACTTCTGGTTAGGGCTTCTTCTTATTCTGGAGCAAATACAAAGTGGGAAGAGGAGGAGTACAGTGAAGAGCTAATTGACGCGAAATTAGAGTCAATAGGATGGAGGTTGAGAGAGGCCCTATAATAACTAGTTTATAGTTCCAAGTAAACAGAATCCTTGTCTGAATTTTTATTGAGATCAACAGTTATGTGTTGGTCTACATGTGTTGATAGAGAAAGCCCACAGTAATCTGCTCTTACTGGGAAGGACCTGTGAATTCTGTCAATTAACGTTGCAGTATAAACACCTTTAGGTTTTGATTCTAATATGTGTTTCACGGCATAAATCATAGTTCTTCCAGAATTCAAGACATCGTCAACAAGTACAACAACTCTTCCCTTGATTGCCTTTTTATCTACACTACAATTAATAGGATTGTCGAGTGGGTTGTCCTTGTTCAACGAGATAGATTCTAAGTTGATCTTTAGTTTTCCGATAGAATCAAGGATTTTGTTTAACCTTCGCGCTACTTCCATGCCTTGACCTTCAATTCCTAATAAAATCAAACTAGATTCACCATAATGATCTTCTAGAATTTGGCGTGCCATTCTCTCGAGCTTTCGCTCTATTTGCTTGATGTCAAGAATTTTATCCTTCTTCATAACTATGGTCTTCTCATATTGATTTTAGGAATGAACCCTTCAATTCTTTCAAATAAAGCAACAGTCTCCACGTGTGAAGTGTGAGGGAATTGGTCAACTAATTTGAATTGAACGAGTTTATATCCATTTTCTGCTAAGGTAGCAATGTCTCTTGCTTGAGTTGCAGGGTTACAAGAAACATACACCATCCTGTCAGCCTTTAGTCTAATAACCTTTCTTAGAGTTTTAGGTGAAATTCCAGCCCTAGGTGGGTCAATTATAAGTGTTTTAATTTTACCTCTGTACTCAGGGTACTCTAATAGGAATCTTCCGACATCTGCTGCGAAGAACTCTATGTTCTTAAAACCGTTTCGTTCAGCACTAATCCGTGCATCTTCTATTGCAGATTCTACAATGTCGACGCCTATTACTTTGCCAGTATGCTCTTTAGCTAATAGCTGCGATATAGTACCAGTTCCACAAAATAGATCTAAAACAATCGCATCTTTTCCGCCAAGGTCTTTATATAGTGCAAGAGCTAACACTTCTGCATATAGCCTTTCAGCACTTTGAGGATTTGTTTGGAAGAAACTGCTAAGGCTAATGTCAAACTTTAACCCATGTAATACTTCAGTAATTCTGTCTTTACCATAAATAGTAGTGCTATTTCCAGCTCTTGCCTCAACTCTTTCGCCAATATCGTCATTTATAGTGTGCTGAATTCCAGCTACTCTGTCACCCCATAATCCTAAGATGAACTCAGTAAATTCTTCTTGTACAAATTGACCTTCACCTCCTGAAGTAGTAACTATGTTTATCAAAAGTGAATTTTCAGCAAGTGACCTTCTTACTACGAAGAATCTAAAGAATCCTTTTCTTTGAGGTGGATGCCAAGCAGGAAGTCCAGTGTTTTCACACCATTCTCTGATTTTAATCAAATCATCTTCAACTTGCTTGTCAAACAGACCAGAGTCACTGTTTAGGTTTTCTACAGCCCACCAAGTACCTCTATGCTTAAATCCTAGACCAAATCCATTTACCTTCTCCCTACTTTCTAGATCGTGAAGGATTGATGAAAAGCTGTATTCCATCTTGTTCCTGTAATGCCAGCAGTTAGGAGAACTTACAAAACCCGCGTATATCTCTTCAGCATTTTCAATGCCTGCTATCCTATTATAAAGATCAATAATTGTTTCCTCTTTGTACTTATGCTGGACCTCAATAGGGAATGTCGCAAAAGGAGCTCCTGGAATAGGTTGGTAATCTATTGCTACCTCATCAGAAGATTGTTTAAGTACATCGATTAGTCTGCATTCAGCATGACGCTTCTTGCATAGAACTACTTGAGCTCTAACTTTTTGACCTGGAAAGGTGTTTTGTATGAAGACAGTAAAATCACCTTTTTCTGTAGGCACTTTTGCAACGCCCTTCCCGCCAAATGCTAAGCCAGTAATTGTGGCTTCGATGACGTGCCCCTTTCTGAACATTCTTTGTCTTCCCATTTCGGGTGCAAATGTACACTCTCTCTCGTATATTGTGCGGATATGTTACAAGGAGAGCAACAAAAAACCATGGGGACTTGGCCTGTATTCCTTACAGCCATTTCAACGATACTTGGAGCCATACTCTTTTTAAGATTTGGCTATTCAATTGCTCACGTAGGGTTAATAAACACCCTACTTATAATTTTAATTGGCCACCTTGTTACAATCCCCGCAGCTCTTGCTGTTGCTGAAATTGCTACAAACCAAAAAGTAGAGGGAGGCGGAGCCTACTTTATGATTTCAAGGTCCTTTGGACTCAATATAGGAGGTACAATTGGAATAACACTTTTCTTGTCGCAAGCAATCAGTGTTGCATTTTACATTATTGCTTTTACACTTTCCCTTAAAGGTTTTCTTAATTTCTTAAGCGTTGACTATGGAATACATATTGATGAATTGAGTGTCAACCTGCTGGTTATGAGTTGTCTCACTATTCTAATGCTAACAAAGGGAGCAAACGTTGGTGTAAAGGCATTGTATTTTGTTGTAGCCGCATTGGTAGCAGCGTTGATATCATTTTTTATTGGGTCTGGACCTGGAAATCCAGACTTGGATATATTGAAGTCAATTGATACTATTAGATACAGCACTTTGGAGTTAGATGGATTAAAAAATGTAGATGAATTATTAAAATATTTGACTAATTATAAGGTCATTTATAAGAATTCTTTTTTCAAAATGTTCTCCATCATTTTCCCTGCATTTACTGGTGTTGCTGCAGGATTAGGGTTGAGTGGAGATTTAAAGGACCCTAAAACAAGTATACCGAGAGGTACGCTTTATGCAACTGTAGTTGGTATAGTTGTATATGTTGCAGTGTCATTTAAATTATGGTGGTCAGCGCCCTTAGAAAGCCTAGCTAAGAATGAATTATATATGGAGGAAATAAGTATATGGCCTCCAATGATTGCAATAGGACTTGCAGCTGCTGCAGTAAGTTCTGCACTTGGTTCTGTTATGATTGCACCAAGAACTCTACAGGCTTTAGCTGTAGATGGTGTATTTCCTGAAAAAATGTCAAAGTGGTTAAGTGTTGGTAAAGGAGTGTCTAATGAGCCTGTTAGAGCATCGTTTATTACATGTTTAATCGGATTTGCATTTGTTTCTATAGGTGATATTGATGCTGTTGCAGAGATTATTTCTATGTTCTTTATGGTTACATACGGAGCAATTTGTTTAGTTTCATTCCTTGAGTATATGGCTGCTGATCCCAGTTATAGGCCCACATTTAAATCGCATTGGGCAATAAGTTTGTTAGGAGCTGTGTTGTGTGTCGGGTTGATGTTTGGTATGAATACTCCATATGCTATTGGAAGCATTGTAATTATGTTTCTCATACATGCGTGGGTAGCTAGGAAGGGAAATCAAAGTGGAATGGTCAGGCTTTTTAAGGGAATTATATTCCAAATAACAAGGTCTTTCCAGCTTGCACTTCAAATGAATGATGATGATGATTTTGAAGGTGAAGCAGGGTGGCGACCATTTGTTTTAGCTATATCTCCAGATAGCTTCCAAAGAAGAGAAGGGTATGATATGGTTAAATGGGTAGCGCATAGATATGGATTTGGTACATATATGCATTTCATCAAGGGCTATTTGAATTCTGAGACTAAAGAAGAGGCTAAAGATGCTCAAAAGGAACTTGTTGCTTGGGCTAGAGGAAGTAAGAGTAGAGTTCACCTTGACACTATAATTTCTCCTTCCTTCACATCAGCTATTGCTCAGTGTGTTCAGCTTCCTGGATTGAGCGGTAAGGGAAACAATCTGTTTTTAATGGAGTATGACCCCAATAACATTGACAACAGAGATCAGCTACTCACTAATCTTTCTATTCTAAAAGCTGCTGACCTTGATCACGTATTGTTGAGGAGCAGTGGAAGAGCATATGGTAATAAGCACGACATCCATTTATGGATTACTCCTGAAGATGGAGACAATGCAAGCTTGATGATCCTTCTAGCTTACATTATCCAGTCTCACCCAGATTGGAATGATGCAAGCATTTCAGTTTTCTTTATCCATCAAGGTTCAGACGATGATCATGCCACTCAAATTAGAGATCAAATTCTTGAAGGAAGAATCCCAATTGCAGAGCAAAATATTGAATTCATCCAAACAAAGACTGAGGCTCAAGTGACTAAAAAAATCATTAATAAATCTGGCGGAGCAGATCTAGTGATTTTAGGGTTCTTAGATGCTTCTAAATCTGATGATCATGGTAGTCTATTCGAGAGATATCACGGTTTAGGTGAGACGATGTTTGTTCATTCAAATGAAGCTAAAATCATCAAGTAATGAAGATTGCAGTAATCAATGGACCCAACCTAAATATGCTTGGCATACGTGAGCCAGGGGTGTATGGTTATGAGAATTTGACAAGTCTGATAAATAGCTTGAAAAAGCAATATCCACAATTGGAAATATATGATTACCAATCTAACAATGAAGGTGAATTAATAACTGCAATTCAAAAACTGGGGATGGATTGTGATGGAGTTGTGATAAACCCAGGAGGCTATTCACATACTTCAGTAGCAATACGAGATGCTATTTCATCTATAAAAGCTCCTGTAATTGAAGTACATATATCGAATATACATTCAAGAGAAGAGTTTAGACAAAATACTATTACAGGAGGAGCTTGTATTGCGGTAATATCTGGTCTTGGATTTAAAGGATATTCAGTAGCAATTGAATATTTAATTTGAAATCCGTCGGTTATTTCTTCTTAGAAAACCTTTGGACTGATTTATTTAGATAGGTAGCAAGCTGTTTTGAATCACTTTCAGGAAGTTGCTTGCCCAGTACATGGGTTTTCCCCTTGTACTTAAAGTGAATAGTATCGCCACCAATAATCCAGAAGCTATTATCAAGTGAACCCATAAAAGACTTGATGTTCTTTTTAACTGCTTGAAAGTTCCCTAGCTCGCTTAATCTGTAAAATCTGTCTTTACCTCTTTTTTTAAAAGCGTTTTTAAGGAGCATTTCATTTTTATTGATCCTTATCACCTCATTTCCAATTCTTCTCCAAGCGATTACTTTTCCTATTCTCACAAAGAAGAAGCCCCAAAAGGTCATGCAAATAAGGTATACATATCTCTCGTCCACGAAGTTGTAAACACCATATCCAATTAGTCCTCCAAGTCCTATCCAAGCGCCAAACCACATTTCTAGTGCAATCTGCTGAGCAAATGAAATCTTTTGACTAATGACAATAGTAATAGCATCAGCGTGTTCAGAAATTGTAATACGCTTACCTATGGACTTAGAACTCATTTTTCTGAGGTTAGTTGATTGTAAATATTTAGATACTTGGGAAGGACGCTATCAATTCTAAATCTTTGGGCGCATTCTAGGGTAGAGGATTTGAACTCACTAAATGTGTGGTCATCTTTAAGTATGGTTTGGACTCCATAAGCCATAGAATTAATGTCTCCTATATCACTTAAAAAACCAGATTTCCCTTCGATTACCACTTCAGGCAAGCCTCCAGCATTGGTTGCAATAACCGGAACGCCCACAGCCATTGCTTCAAGGGCAGCGAGTCCAAAGCTCTCAGACTCACTCGGCAAAATGAACACATCGCTAATCATCAGTGGCTCAATAGGATTCTTGACTTTTCCAAGGAATGTCACCTTCGATTCTAACCCTTTTTCTCTGCAAAGATGCTCTGCAGAAGCTCTATCTGGTCCATCTCCTACAAGAAGCAATCTGCATTCTTTTTGCTTCAAAACCTGTTCAAATACAAGAATTACATCTTTGACTCTTTTAACTGGTCTGAAATTAGAGATGTGAGTTAGTATTGGCTCTGAATTTGGAGCTATGCACTTTCTGAATTCCTCGTCAGCCTCAATTTCTATATGAGAAGGGCAGAAGAAATTAGGCACTACTTCAATCTTCTTGTTTACGCCAAATAATTTATTAGTCTCCTTCTTCAAGTCTTCAGAAACAGCCGTTACTGTATCACTCTTATTAATTGCGTAAGAGATAACGGGTTCAAAGCTAACATCCTTTCCCAGCAATGTGATGTCAGTACCGTGAAGAGTAGTGACAATAGGAATATCACTTTCTTCCTCAGCTAGGATTTTCTTTGCTGTAATTGCAGCACTAGCATGAGGTATAGCATAGTGCACGTGAAGAATATCTATGTCGTGATCTTTAATAACCTCGACCATTTTACTAGCCAGAACAAGTTCGTACGGAGGGTAGTCAAATAGTGGATAGTCACTTACTCTCACTTCATGATAGAAAATGCCAGACTTGAAGCTACCCAACCTTACTGGAGTGTTGTAGGTGATGAAATGAATTTCATGACCACGGCTCGCCAGGGCTTTCCCCAGTTCTGTAGCAACAACTCCAGAACCACCAAAAGTGGGGTAGCATACCATAGCTATCTTCATGACTTGTCAGCTAAAATGTGCTCCATGATAACTCTGTGTATTTCAGTGCGCACGTTGTTTTTAATAAGTAGATTATTCTTAGCATCAGGGAAAGTCCTATTGCTAAGGAAAACGTAAACAAGCTTATGCTCAGGATCTACCCATAGAAGTGTCCCAGTAAATCCAGAATGGCCATAACTGCTTTCAGAACCAAGCTCGCTTGCTGGTCCTTCATCAGGGTTTAGCCCCGTTTTATCAAATCCTACACCGCGCCTATTCTCAGTATCTGGGTAGGCTCTCGCTGTCCAAGCGTCAACAGTTTCAGGTTTTATTAGTTTCCGCCCATGAAGGTGACCGCCGTTTAGTAAGAATTGTCCTAATCGGGCAAGGTCGTGAGCGTCACTAAATAGTCCGGCATGACAGCAAGAACCGCCCATCATATGGGCGCCGGGATCGTGCAC
>MDTA01022381.1_pt1 | contig 15966 bp, 15 predicted proteins | sample 811151 | NCBI WGS metagenome assembly MDTA01 (sample SAMN05326648, study PRJNA326480) | marine metagenome | isolation source: seawater | place: Indian Ocean: South | collected 2010 | reverse complement strand
TAATAAGTTTAAGATGTATATTGGAGATACAGGATCTATCCCCTCAGGTTTCGTTTTGGGATGGATGACTCTTTCATTAATTAATATGGGATATTATTTGAGCGGAATTTTGATTAATATTTTGTTTTTATCTGATGTAACAATTACTCTTATTAGAAGGCTGTTTAATAAAAAATCTATTTTTTTGAGACATAATGATTTCATTTTCAAACAAACAATAATTAAATATGGTTCAAAAAATTATTTTTCTTATGCATTACCTTTACAAATAATATTTGTCTTTCTCGCAATTTTTTTGTGTTTAGTATGAATTAATTACTCTAACTATTTTGTTTACTTGGGTTTTCTTTAAGTTTGGATTTATTGGTAGGCTTATACATTGTTTTGAGAGAGCCTCAGCATTTACAAACTTTTTGTTTTTAAATCTTCTTTTAATCAATTTTAAATTGTTAATACTTATTGAGTAATGAATTCCACAACTAATATTATTCTTTTTTAAATAATATATAAATTTTTTCCTGTTATTAGTTCTAATAACATATTGATGATGAACACTGCCTTCTTCACACTTTAATTTTTTAATTTTATGATTATTTATTTTTTTATTATAGATACTGGAGATATTTCTTCTTTTTTTTGTCAATAAATCTATTTTTTTCAATTTTTCATTTAGCACGATTGCCTGAATAGTATCTAATCTTGAATTGATTCCTAAAATTCTGCAGTCAGCTTTATTATATTTTTTGTAGTAACCTAAATTTCTTAATTCAAATATTTTATTATAGTATTTTTTTGAATTTGTAGTTATACATCCTGCATCTCCATAGGCACCTAAATTTTTTCCTGGATAAAAACTAAAACATGCTATATCTCCGATTGAGCCTACTTTTTTACCAGTATGTGTTTCTAAAGCTCCATGCCCTTGAGCAGCATCTTCAATGATTTTTATATTTTTCCCCCGAATAATTTTTTTTATTTTATATATTTCACCAGGATTACCGTATAAATGAACAACAATAATTGCTTTTGTTTTTTTTGTAATCTTTTTTTTTAAATCATTAAGATCTAAATTTGAATTATTTTTGTTAATATCTACTAAGATTGGCTTTAGGTTATTACTTAAAACAGATGTTAATGTAGATTTCCAAGTCATAGCTGGAATTATTATTTCATCACCTTTTTTTAAATCTAGAGCTTTTAATGATAAGAATAATGCATCTGTTCCATTAGCTACACCAACACAATATTTAACTTTACAAAACTTTGAATAGTTTTTTTCAAATTTTCTTACCTCATCAGTCAATATAAATTTATTATTTTTTATACTATGTGAAATTTTTTTAATTATTCTATTGTGTATTATTTTATCTTGATTATAGATATTAAAGAATTCAATTTTATTCATAAACTTTATATATGCAAAATACAAAAAAAATACAAATTATAAAAGTAAGTTTTGGCAAACGTTTAGAAATAGTTGAACCCGTAAATTTATATGATTGTAAAATTGGTGATGATTGCTTTATTGGACCCTTTGTAGAAATTCAAGGAGACGTAATTATAGGTAAAAATAACAGAATACAAAGTCATACCTTTATATGTTCAAAAGTAAAAATTAAAAATAATTGTTTTATTGGCCATGGAGTAGTTTTTGTAAATGATAAATTTGAAAAGGGAGGACCTAGCGGCAAAGCCAAATTAAAAAAAACACTTATTGGAAATAATGTAAGTATTGGAAGTAATTCTACTATACTGCCAGTAAAAATATGTGATAATGTTGTTATTGGTGCAGGCAGCGTTGTAACAAAATCAATTTTAAATAAAGGTGTTTATGCCGGTAACCCGGCTAAGTTTATCAGGAAAATTTAATTTTTATTAGAAAAAGACAATACATATCCAATAGTAATCCAAAGTATTGTTCCATTAAACGATGAATAGATACTTCCGGTAGAAGCGATAGGCCAAAGATTAACAAATATAGATAATAGTCCACACAAATGTTTAATATCTCTTTTTTTTAAATAAAATTTGAATTCCTTAATATAAAATGAAATCAGAATTATAAAAAAACATACAAAACCCAAGATCCCGATTTCAGATAGAATTTCTAGATAATAGTTGTGTGGATGTGAGGAACACCTTCTCTTGATGTAATTAATTTCTAAATTTTCATATTTTTGCTTACTGCATTCATACCTAAAGGATCTTGGCCCTGATCCTAAAAAAAAATTATTCTTAAATATTTGTAGTGCTGTTAGATAGTGTGCACCCCACATGCTGTCTTCAAATTTTATTTTAGTCTTTTTTATATCTTTTATAGATTTCGGATTACTTATATTTTTGTTTTTTTCATTTTGATTAATTGCTGCAATTCCACTACTATTCGTAAATATTGATAAATATCTGTACTTTAGTGAAATATCTAAATTAAAAATAATAGTTGTTAAGATAAAAGATATTATAACAATTAAAAATGTTTGTTTAAATTTTTTTTGCCATAATAAAAAACAAAATATTAAAAATAATTGAAACAATAGCAATATAAAGGCCATTCTTTCCTGGCTTACAAGAATTATGAATCCTAAAAATCCATAATAGATATAAGTAATTGTTTTGTTCTTTTTTGATAATAGAAAAAAACCAATTAATCCTAATCCTAAAAATTTTATTAAAAAAGATCCAACTATTTGTTCATCACCAAAAATACTTGTTAGTCTTCTTCTTGTAATATGATCTTGAATAATGTTGTTACCAAAAAGATTTACACCAAAAAGGTATTGCACTAATGAGTCTATTGCCAAAAAAAGAGTAATTAAAACGATTGTATAAAGAAATAATTTTTCATTGTGATATTTTCTAAGGCAATATTGGATACATAAAGCAAGAATGAAAAACCTAATAAGTCCAATGTTCTTTGCTATTATATTAATTTTGTACTCAGACAAAAAAGTAGACAGAAGAATTATCAAATAAAATGATATTAAAAGCCAAAACCATTTTTGTTTGAAATATTTAAAATCATTATTTTTTATGATTAAAAATAACACTGATATTGAGAATACAAATGAAACAATATTCATTATTGCTGTTCCGAGTAAAGTTGAAATTAATAAAAAAGTTAATAAAAGATTTATTTTTAAATTTATAGAAGTGTTCATTTAATTGAATATGATATTGATAGTCCTTTTTTTTCTGAGTTCAATTACATTATTAATACTTTTAACATTTGTAATGTTTATTAAATTGTTATTTTCAAAATAGTATGCTTTGTATTTTTTTCTTCTTAAGAATGAAAAAATTTTTCTGAAATTATTTGAATTATATTCAATAAAAATTAATGGTTTATTTTTGATTAAAATGTTCTTGATTATTTTTATTACATTATACTCTTCACCCTCAACATCAATTTTTATGATCGAAATTTTTTCATCAATTTTTGGTAAACTTCTAAAGTAACATTTTATTTTTTTAAATTTTATAGTTTTACAATTAATATAAGTATATTGATTTATCCTTTCCTTTAAATTTTTTAAATTTTGTGAACCCCATAAAGATAATTGATTGTTATTATAATATGGGAAATACATTTCTTTGACTCCATTCTTAGAGATACCAAAATTAAATAATTCTATATCAAGTTTTTTTGTATTTTTTTTTAATCTCTTGAAAGCGTAACTGTTAGGTTCAAATGAATATATCTTATTTTTAGGGTAAAATTTTCTAAAAGTGATTGCAGACTCTCCCCAATGAGCACCTATATCGATAATAGAAGATTTTTTAGGTATCTTATAACTTCTAAAAAAAATCCAATCACGTTCATAAGGAAGTAAAAATTTAAAAAGTTCTATTATTTTATCCGAAATTAAAAGGAAGTATAAATTTGATTTGATTGTTTTTTCTATAGAAGTATTTCTTAGATATCTCAGCATTAACTTTAATTAATATTTAATCAAACAATAAATAGCCGATAAGGCATCTAGCATTCCAATTTTTTTTCCTTGTTCATATGTTCTCATCTCATAGCTAACAGGAATTTCATACATTTTTTTCTTTAATTTTGAAATTTTTCTTATTAACTCTATCTCAATACCAAAACTATTTTCTTTTAAAACAAATTCATTTAGAAGTTCCTTTTTAAAAGCCTTATAACCACATTCAATATCACTGAAGTTTGTGTTTGATCTTAAGTTAACCAAAAAAGTAATAAGTCTATTAAATACTGTGTGATAAAAATAACCTATTTTTCTTCTATATTTTGTTTGAAATCTTGTACCAATTACCAAATCGGCATCTGCTTCATAAAAAGGAGATATTAAGAAATTTATATCCCTTGGACTATACTCTGGATCAGCGTCTTGGACTAAAATTATGTTTCCATCTACATTTTTAAAACCTTTGGTAATACAAGAACCTTTTCCCATGTTTTTGCTATTTTTTATGAGTTTTATTCTTTTGTCTTTAAAAGAATTTACTTTTTCTATTGAGCTGTCAGATGAAAAATCATCAACTACAATTATTTCATGTGGGTCAACTTCTGTTAATAATTCATTTAATAAATTTTCTATATAATCTTCTTCATTATAACATGGAATAACAATTGATAATTTGATATCTGATTTATTCATATGAACTATTTAGTCCCAATTATAGCTGTTTTTGGATTTTACAATATAACATCTAAAATAAATAACAAATTAAATTTAAAGATTAATGATTTTTATTTTTCAATATTTTCATTTTTGATATTTTTAGGGTTAACTCTTATTTTAATATTATCGCAAATTAAACTTAATACTGTATTTAGTGGACTATTAATAATTTTTTGTATTTCTACTTTGCATTTTGTTTACACTAACTCAAATTCGATTTATTTATTTTTGATAAAAGAAAAAATTTTATCCATTTTTTTAATTTTTTTTTCTATTCTGACCTTGTTACCAATAGCAGGAGCCGATAGTTATGCTTACCATTTAGCCTGGCCTCAAGATTTGATAGATGATCCAAAAATTTTATTTGATAAGCTTTTTTTAGAGAGCAGGGTAATTGGAACTGGAGAAATAGTTAATTATATTGGCTTAATTCTTGGAACGGAAAATTTATTGTCTTTTTTAACCTTTGTAGTTTTATTTTCCTACATTTTAAGGTTTAAAAAAGGTAGACGAAATTTGATTTTATTAATTATTTTATCTTCTCCGATTTATTATAAATATTTAAATGACCAGAAGCCTTTATTACTACCATGCATATTTTTAATTATATTCATTGAGAATTTTTTCAGCAAAATTTCACAAAAAAACATCAATAATTTAGATATAGCAAGTTTTTTTCTTTCATTAAGTTTTTTTGCAAATAGTAAGTATCCATTTTTATTAATTGCATTTTCAGTTTTTTTATTTTTTTTATATGTTTCTATTAAGGAAAATTTTTTTAAAAGATATTTTTTAGTTGGTTTAATAATTTTTTTTATTTATTTTATCCCCTTGCCGCTAGCCAAATTTATTTTTTTTGGAGATCCTTTTTCTCCATTCTTGGAAGGTATTTTAAATAATGCCGATCAGGATATTCTAAAATTAAAGCAAATGTATAAAGATTGGGATGGTTTTAGAGTCGATGGTCCTACAAATTATTATGAAAATTTTTTCCCCATACTGAGAAGTGTACTTAATTTTTTTATCCCAATAGCACCATTTACAGTTTTAGATACATTTGGTGCATCCGTCATACTTATTTTTTTCTTAAGATATGAATCTGATTTAAAATTAATTTTTTCTATTTTAATTTTCATAGTAATAAGCTGTCTAGTTCTATTAACAAATTTCCAATCAAGGTGGTTTTTATTTGTATTTCTATACATTTTGTTGAGTTATGATTATTTAAAATTAAAATCAAAAAATGTTGAAATTTTAAAAAATATTTTAAGGTTCATAACCATTTTATTATTGTCATTTCACTTTTTTTATTTGGGCACTGTTACAAAAGATATTATTTATCTAAATTATGATAAGACCTTGGAAAAATATGTTTATTTATATAAAGAAATAAAAGAAGTAGAAAGTGTGTCAGGTGGAAGTTTTATATTAACCAATACAAGAGCTTCTTATTTTTATAAAAATTTAATTCAATATAAATATAAAGAGTATAGTAAAAAAAATCTACTTAATAATAAAAATTTAAATAATATTAAATTTGGTTTTTTTTCAACAGGGACAAAAAAAATTAATAATAATGATTTATATTCCAAAACAATTTTAAAAAATTTTAAAGATGGTTGTGTGGAAATAATATATAATAATTTAAACTTAGTGGCTAAAAGAAATTTCCTATCTAGAAAAGATTATGAAAATTTTGTTTTTGTAAGATTCAATAAGCCAGTTAAAGATTGTTTAAAATAAATTTTTTGATTTTAATCAAATTTCTCATATAATTAAAGTATACGAAAAGTTTTAATTGGTATAAATAATAATCATTGTGAAAAAAATAATAGTTACAGGGGGCCTTGGTTTTATTGGATCAAATTTTATAAAGCTTCTTGTTAAAAAAAAATATAAAGTATTAAATGTAGACAAAATTTCATATGCATCAAATTTTTATAATACAAAAGAATTTGATAGTAGCAAATATTACAAATTTTATAAGTGTGATTTAATACAAAAAAAAAAATTAAGTGTAATTATTAATAGATTTAAACCTGATGTTATTTTTAACCTTGCAGCAGAAACCCATGTAGATCGGTCGATTGATCGGCCTAATAGCTTTATCGATAGTAATATTGTAGGTGTTTATAATTTATTAGAAATATTTAAAATTTACTCAAAAATCAAAAAATGTAAATTGATACATGTTTCAACTGATGAAGTTTATGGAGATATTTTAAGTGGAAGAGCAAAAGAGAATTCTTCCTATAAACCAAGCTCTCCATACGCAGCTTCAAAAGCTAGTTCTGACAATTTGATGTACTCATATTTTAAAACTTATAATTTGCCCATAATAATTACAAATTGCACGAATAATTATGGACCCAGACAACACCCAGAAAAATTAATACCAAAATTAATTTTTAATTTAATAAAAAAAAAACCATTACCAATTTACGGAAACGGCAAAAATTCTAGAGAATGGATTTATGTAGACGATCATTGCGAAGCTTTAGAATCGGTGTGGAAAAAAGGTAGAATTGGTGAATTTTATAATATTGGCTCAAATATTGATATTAAAAATTTAGATATTGCTAAAAAAATTATTAGTATTGGTAAATCTAAATTAAACTATAAATCAAAAATTATTTATGTAAAAGATAGGCCCGGACATGACTTTAGGTATGCTTTGGATAGCAAAAAAATTAAAAAAGACCTCAATTGGAAACCTAAAACAACCTTTTCCAAAGGTTTAGAGATGACTTTTAAATGGTACCTAAAAAATTTAGATTATTATAAATATTTTTCTAAAAAAGATATGACACAAAGATTAGGATTATTAAATGATTAAAAAAGGGATAATTTTATCTGGTGGAATGGGAACAAGAATGAGCCCACTTACTAAAGCAGTCAATAAACAGTTGTTACCAATACACGATAAACCTTTAATTTTTTATCCTTTATCAGTGCTTATGCTCTCAAAAATTAAAGATATTCTAATTGTTGTGAACAAGGGTCAGTTAAATCAATATAAGCGATTACTTCCTAACGGTAAAAATCTTGGAATAAATTTAAGTTATGTGGAACAAGACCAACCTAAAGGTCTCCCAGATGCTTTCATATTAGGTGAAAAATTTATAGGAAAAGATAATGTTGCATTAATTTTAGGAGATAATTTTTTTTACGGGCAAAGTTTTTCAAAATTACTTTTGAGCTGTGTAAAATTGAAAAGTGGGTCTAAAATTTTGTTACATAAAGTTAATAAGCCAGAGCTTTACGGTGTTGCTAAAGTTAATAGTTATAAAAAAATCATTACTATCAAAGAAAAGCCTAAAAAATTTCTTTCTGACCTGGCCATAACTGGTTTGTATTTTTTTGATAATAAAGTTGTTGGATATTCGAAAAAATTAAAAAAATCAAAAAGAGGTGAACTTGAGATTACTGATTTACTAATAAAATATAAATCTAAAAAAAAATTAAGTGCCGAATTTTTGGGTCGAGGCGGAGCCTGGCTGGATACTGGTTCTATAGAGGATTATTACAAAACAAGTGCATTCGTCTCATTGATTGAAAATAGGCAAGGTTTAAAAATAGCTTGTTTAGAGGAGATCGCGTTAAACAACAAATGGATTTCTAAAAAAAATATTAAAAATGCGATCAAATTCTATGGGAATTGTGAATACTCAAAATATCTTAATAGCTTACTTAAAACGTAATTTTTTAAAATGTCATTTCCTTTATGGAATAGGAAAATTTTTTTTTTTTGAACATTCTTATTACTTTTATTACACCATAAGAGAGAATTCCAATTAAAGATCCAAATCTTATTGGGTAGAAATGAAAATTTTCAATCATATCAAACCATAATATAAAAAGTTTTTTTAAATCATAATTAGTTGTACCTTCTAATCTATCTTGATGAACAATTTCAACATTTGAAATTTTATCCGTATTTTTTAAAATTAAACTATCTATAAATGGTATATCGGGATTAGAGTTAATAAAACTATCTTTAATATTTTTGTTTAAACCCTTAAGAGATGATAAATAAATATTAAATGGTTTATTAAATATAAAGCTTGAGAATATATTATTTGTTGAACTTATTAAGACTTTCCATAATACATGTTTTCTTTTTTTATAAATTGTATAACAAACATCGCAGTGATCTAATTTTTTATATATAGACAATAAAAATGAGGGAGGATGTTGCAGATCATCATCCATTAAAATTATTCTATCACCTTTACATTTTGTTAATCCAATAAAAATTGCTCCATGTTGTCCTACATTATTCTCTAAATTTATACCTTTTATAAAATTATATTTTGATGTAAGTGTTTTGATGACGATCCAACTTTCATCAGTGCTACAATCATTTACAAAGATAATTTCAAATTCCCCTTTGAACATAGGCTCTAGATAACTATTAATTTCAAATGATAATTTGTTTAAAATTTTAGAACTATTATAAACAGGTATCACAACAGAAAGTTTCATCTTTTTAAGTTTTAGTTTTGATTTTACTAATTTATTAAAATAAAAATATAAACTAAAATAAAAACATAAACAAATTTTGATAAAAAAAAAAATTTTGATTTTTGGCAAAAATAGCTTCATTGGAAGTAATTTATTTAATTACTTGAAAGATAAGCACAATGTATCAATAAAAAGTTATAACAAAGATAATTTAAAAAAATTAAATGATTATGATTATATAGTTAATTGCTCAACAAATAAAAATTATATTAAAAAAAAATACTCCAAAGTAAATGACTATGACTTAAATATTGTTAAAAGAATTAAGAATTATAATTCTGTATTTATACTTTTAAGTTCTAGAAAAATTTATCAACCAAAACCAAACATAACTGAAAATTCTGAAATTAAATGTCTCGACAATTATGCAAAAAATAAATTTATAACAGAAGCTAAGATTCTTAAATTTAGACCTAAGAAAATTGTTGTGTTAAGGATTTCAAATTTAATTGGTTTTAAAAAGAAAAATTTGAGACGAATACATTTTACTTATATTGATTACTTATTAAAGCAGATAAAAAAAAAAAAATTAGCTGATAATAAAAAAAAATTTAAAGACTTTTTAGATATAAGCACCTTTGTCAAAATAATTCATGTAATTATAAAAAAAAAAGTCATTGGTATTTATAATGTTTCTATAGGGCAAAAAATATTTTTAAATGAAATTAATAAATGGATACTTTATCATTACAGGTATAAAAATAAATTAAATTATATTAATTTATCCAAAAATACGTACCAAAAATCTTTCTTTTTAAATAATTCTAAATTAAAAAAAAAAATAAGAATAAAAATATCCAAAAAAAATTTAAAAAAAGAGTGTATTTCTTTAAGTAAAAAATTATTTTTCTCAAAAGCTAAAGATAAAAAAATTAATAGACTCAATTAAAGTTTCATTTATTTACTTTTTAAATTATCTATATGTGTTAATAATAAATTACTTTAAATGAACTTTCCAAACAAAATTAAAAGCATATTAATAAAAATAAATGATATACCAAATAATCTTACAATTTTATATTTAGCTTTTGGTTTTTTACTCTTGTTATTAAATTTTTATTTCTCATTTTCATATATTAATAAATTTCCATCGATCGTTGATGAGGACAATAGAATAATTTTGGGAAATTTGGGGTTCAATTTTAATCAAATACTCGAAAATATACAAACTGGTAATGGACTAAAAGCAAACTATTTTAACACTGACTATTATGTTTCTAGAATGCCATTAATTCCTTTAACTTTAACTTTTTTACACAACAATGTATCAGAAAATTTTTATGTAATTTTATTTTTAAAAAATTTTTTTTTCTTTTCTTTAATTTTTATTTTACTTTGCAACTTTAAAAAAGATTACAAGGTATTTTTTATTTTCTTCTCATTAATAGTTCTTTTCTATAATCCCCATAATCTAATTACGTCACTATCTTTCAATTTTGAGGAGGGGATATTAAACTATTTAATTGTAATATTTTTTTTACTTTATTTATCGGATATAAGAGTTAAATATATTTTGATATCTATAGTAATTTCCTTAATATTTTTTCTCAAGTCATCGATGGTTTTTTTTGTTACTGCTATAAGTTTGTTTTTTCTATTTGAAGGATATAAGAAAAATAAATTTTTTTATTTTCCAATTTTATCTTTAATAATTTCTAATGTGGTTTGGGGAACATATTCTTACAATAAAACAGGTTATTTTGCAGCAGGGATAAAATTAGTATCATTTAATTCTTACGTTTTAAATCATGCATACGATGAAAAATTTACTTCAATTTATCCGAGACTAAGTCCCGATACACTATCACCTAGAATAGACTCTAAATTACCTAATTCTGTAGAGAGAAATGAGTGGGAAATAAATAAATTTTATTTTAATAATAGTATAGAATATTTAAAAGAAAATCCTAAAGATGTTTTTGTCGGGATTTTAAAAAAATTTCAAGTAGTTTTCTTATACATTTATAAAGATTCCCAGTGGTTAGATGAAAATGGCAATTTAGAAAAAGAAATAAGATTTTCAAATTTTCCAAATAAAATATTTTTTATAATTTATTTATTTATGATAACTAGAAGCTTTTTTAAAAAAAAAGACTCAAAAAGTATTTTTTATATAATTTCAACCATGTTTTATTTTTTTCCATATTTTGTCGCTTTTATATATTCTAGACACTGTACATCATTTTATATGATTGCAACTTTTTATCTTTACAATGAGTATTATAATAAAAATATTTTAGGTTTTCTTAAAAAAAAATAGATAGCCATTTTTTTTATCAATATTTATATTGATTTCATAAGGCGTACATAATGTCTTTACATACATACAATACCCACCTTTTTGATTATAAATTTTCTTGTTATTTATTAATTCATAGCTGTAATCAAGTATTTGATTATCGTCGTTGTGTGAATAAATCCTAGGGTTTGGATAATCGTAATATATATTTGTGTTATAAATTCTGATTAAATTTTTTACTAAAAAAATTGAAATAAAAATAACAATAATTGATGTAAAAAATTTATTTGGATTTTTATTAAAACTTCTATTTGAAAGAATTGTTGCAAAAGGAAATGTAATTAAACTAATTAGAATAGAATAAGCGTAACGATAATCTGGAATCTTGACAAACCAAAATACTGTTGCAATAGATAGAGTAAATAAAAATAACCCATTTTTTGGGTATATATTTTTGTCTTTTTTTGACTTTCCGTAAAGATATATGAAAATAAAAATTAAAATCAATGTGTATGCAAAAGATTTCTCCCTTTGCTCATCAAATAACTTTTCAGTCCAATTTTTGAACCATATAAAATTTTTAATATATTCATTTTGACTTACTTGATGTCTTTTTTTATAGTTTGGCCAATTTTTTGTGAACGCTTCATTTTCTATAGAAATTTTTTCTACAGTCTTTATATCAGTCCATTTTAGACTATTGATGCATGTAGATTTGATTGGATATATTAGACAACCACTTGTGATTATGTTTTTTGTAATCCACAAAATAGAAAAAAAAATTATTAAATAAAAATTTAACTTTTTAAAGACGTGAATAAATTTAGTTTTAAAAATATATACTAAAGGAATTATTAATATCAAAATTAAGGTAATTTTATTTAATACAATAAATAGACCTATTAGACCTAAATTTAATATTTCATTTAAATTTATTTTTTTACTTTTTAATTTTAAAAATTCAGAAAAAAAATAGAATGTAAGAAAATGAGCAGGAGCATCATTTCCATACTCTGCATATCTATTCATCTTAAAACATATATAAATTAGTATTCCTAGCAGGTAATAAAAGTGAAAGTTATAATCTTTATTTAAAATATGATTTTTTAATTTGTTTAAGAAATCGATTATTATAGTTGAGGCAATTATTGCACTTGGAATTGTAATTCCAATAACACCTGTAAATAAATTGTAATTAATTGCTGATAGATACTGAATTATTGATGTATGTCCAAATCTAAAATGTAAATTTGCTAAACCAAAAATTATTTTTTCCTCATTTAAGATTTTTACATAGGGTAGATGGTACAATCCCGCATCAGGCCTGTAAGTATGTGTCGCAAAAATAAGAATATATGTTAGTAGAGTTGTTAAAATTAAAAATATTAAATATTTTTTTGATTTTAGTAAGTTTAATTTAAAAAAGAAAAATATTACAATTAAATATAACAATGAATTAATCTCTTTTGTTAGAGGAAAGAAAAAATTAGCAAACAAAGATATTAATGATATTACTATAGCACCGTTGATAACAATTTTAGAATAACTTATTAAGTTAGATTTAAAATTTTTTGAGATTAAATATCCAAAAAGAGAGTATAATATTAAGGTTAATATCGAAGAAATGAAAAGATGCAACATATGTTAAATAATTTTTTTATATTAAATCAAATATAATTCAATAAATGAAATATATTTATATTCAGATAAAATATTAAAAATGCTTACAATTATAGTTCCTGTTTTTAATGAAAAAAAATATATTAAAACTTTGTTAAACAAACTTATTGGTTTAAAAGAGATAAATAAACAAATAATAATAGTTGATGATGGCTCTTACGACGGGACAACTGATATAATTAAAAACAATTTTGAAAAATCAAAATTTATAGACAAAATTATATTTCACAAAAAAAATTCGGGAAAAGGTTCAGCTATTAAGTCAGCCCAAAAACATGTAAAAGGTAATTATGTAGCAATTCAAGATGCAGATTTAGAATATGATCCAAGGGATTTAATTAAATTATATAAATTTATAAAAGCTAATAAACTCGATGTGGTTTATGGATCAAGAGTCTTGAATAAAAATAAATTTGAGAACACAAAAAATTTTACGCACCTAATAAGAATATGGGGCAATACTTTTTTAACTAAACTATCTAATATTATCAATGGCCAAAATCTTACTGATGCGCATACTTGCTATAAAGTTTTAAGAAAAGAGATATTTAAAAAAATTAATTTAAAAGAGAAAGACTTTGCATTTTGTCCCGAGGTAACGACAAAACTTTCATTGATGAAAAAAAAAATCGAGGAAGTGCCTATCAATTATAGTGGCCGAACATATGCAGAAGGAAAAAAAATTGTTGCATTTGACGGTGTTAGAGCAATTTTAGTTTTAATCAAATATCGATATTTTGATGTATAAATTTTTTAAACACAGACTAGTAAGATTATTAGAGAAAATACCATTTGTGCAAATTCATAATCTTACTAACAGATAAAAAGAATTTTACTTTAGATGATATTTTAGATAATTAATTAAAAATGAAAAAAGCTTTAATATTTGGAGTTACTGGTCAAGACGGGGCTTATTTGTCAAAATTATTATTAAGAAAAGGATATACTGTGCATGGTGTTAAACGACGAAGCTCAAGTATAAACTCATCTAGGGTTGATGACATTTACTCGGACCCCTTAGTAAAAAAAAAAAATTTTTTTCTTCATTATGGTGATATCACTGACTCAATTTCAGTCCAGAATTTGGTAAGCCGGATAAAACCACACGAGGTTTATAATTTAGCAGCACAATCTCATGTAGCAGTATCTTTTGAAATTCCTGAATATACAACTAATGCTGATGCATTGGGTACCTTAAGAATTCTGGAGGCAATAAGAAAAGTTGATAAAAAAATTAAATTTTACCAAGCAGGCAGTTCAGAAATGTTTGGTAAGGTTTTAGAAAATCCACAAAATGAAAAGACTCCATTTTACCCAAGAAGTCCCTATGGAGCTGCAAAAGTTTATTCACATTGGATTACAATAAATTATAGGGAGTCATATAATCTATTTGCTTGTAATGGTATTTTATTTAATCATGAAAGTCCTTTAAGAGGTGAGACATTTGTTACAAAAAAAATTATTAAGGCACTTTGTAGAATAAAATTAAAAAAACAAAAAAAGTTATTTTTAGGAAATTTATATTCGAAAAGAGATTGGGGACATGCAGAGGATTACGTCGAGGCAATGTGGAAAATTTTACAATATAAATCGCCAGAAGATTTTGTAATTTGCACCGGAAGACAGTATTCGATTAAAGAGTTTATTAATTTAGTTTCAAAAGAAATAAAGTTAAAAATTAAATGGAGAGGTAAAGGTGTTCAAGAAAAAGGATATGATGAATATAATAATTGCGTTATAGAATGTAATAAAAAATATTTTAGACCTGCTGAAGTTGATACATTAAAAGGTGACTTCTCTAAAGCTCGAAGACTTTTGAAATGGCGCCCAAAGCATGACATTATGTCTTTAATAAAAGATATGGTCTCTTACGAATTAGAAAATATAAATGGTTAACAAAAATTCTAAAATTTTTGTTGCTGGTCATAAAGGGCTAATTGGTTCTGCAATAGTAAGGAAACTGAAGCAATTAAATTATAAGAAAATTTACACTAAAACTAAAAGTGATTTAGATTTGAGGGATCAAAAAAAAGTTCTAAATTATTTATTAAAGATTAAACCTGATGCTGTAATCCTTGCAGCAGCTAAAGTAGGAGGAATTGAAGTGAATAATAGGCTAAGGGGTGAATTTATATATGATAACTTGTCTATTCAAAATAGCGTGATTCACTCAAGTTATTTAGCTAAAGTAAAAAATTTGATTTTTTTAGGATCAAGTTGCATATATCCAAAATTAAGCCGGCAACCGATTAAGGAAAAATATTTACTATCGGGGCAATTGGAGAAAACCAATGAACCATACGCAATTGCCAAAATTGCAGGAATTAGTTTATGTGAAAGCTATAACTCACAGTACAAACTAAATTATAAATGTTTAATGCCTTGTAATGCGTACGGTATTAATGATAATTATGATCCTGAAGCATCACATTTTTTTCCAGCATTAATTAAAAAAGTTATAGATGCCATTAGATATCAAAAAGATTCAATAAATATTTGGGGAAATGGAAAACCCTTAAGAGAATTAATTTTCAGTGACGATATTGCTGATGCCTGTATTTTTTTTTTAAAAAAAAAAACAAAAGATTCTTTAATAAACATAGGCACCGGGAGAGATAAAAGTATTACCGATTATGCTAGATTGATAATGAATCATTTAGGAGTTAATTTAAAAATTATTTATAAGAAAAACAAACCGAATGGCACAATGAGGAAAGTTTTAGATATATCTTTAGCAAAAAGATATGGCTGGCAATATAAAACTTCTCTAAAAAAGGGTTTATCAATCACAATTAATGATTATTTAAAAAGAAATTTAATATAAACAAAATCCTATTATTATTGACTTTATTAAAAAATAAATTATATATTCTT
>MDTA01040639.1_pt1 | contig 15967 bp, 13 predicted proteins | sample 811151 | NCBI WGS metagenome assembly MDTA01 (sample SAMN05326648, study PRJNA326480) | marine metagenome | isolation source: seawater | place: Indian Ocean: South | collected 2010 | reverse complement strand
TTTGAAAGAGAACCTCTATCTATTGTAGATCCACAACCTATTTCAACATTATCCTCAATTATTACAATCCCTATTTGGGGGTACCTAAAATTATTATCCTTATTGGGAAAAAAACCAAATCCTTTTTTTCCAATTACACAACCATCTAAAATGTGGACATTATTTTTTATTAATGAATTTCTTATAATTACATTTGATCCAATAGAGCAATTGTCACCTATATTTACATTTTTTTCTATTATTGAATTATGACCAATTGAACAATTTTTACCAATTTTTACATTTTCACCAATAAGAACATTTTTTCCAAATTTAACTTTATCTTTAAATTCTGTTTCAATTATATCTTTAGCAGTTTTATCATAATCATCAATAATAGAGTCTGGATAAAAAATTTTTGTTATTTGAGCAGTGTGCAATAAAACTTTATCCGTAATTATAGCTTTACAGTTATTTGGTAAAAATGATTGAAAATTTTCTGATGTAAGACAATAAGAGGCTTTAGTATTTTTAGCTAAATCCGCGTATTTTTTTGAATGAAGAAAAGTTATTTCATTTATCTTAGATGAGCTGAGATCTTTTATATCAGTAATTTTATCATCAGGTAAATTATCGTTAATTAAATTAATTGACTTAAGCAAAAAATTAATACTATGTGGGCCGGTATTTTTAAAAAATGGATTAATCATTGATAAGTTTAATATCAAAACTTACTCTAATTGCTTATCAAGATTTATTGCTGATTATTTCCTATCAACAATCGTAGCTGCCCATTGAGCGTCGGCCATTTTTTTTCCTTTAACAAACGCTTCTCCCTTATATTTCCAAACTTTTCCGTGAGACCTAACTGCTTCTATATTTAATTCTAGCCTACAGTCTGGTACAACTGGATTTCTAAATCTTGCTTTGTCAACACTCATCAAAAATACTAATTTATTTTCATATTCCGACTTATCAATACCAGCTGCTGTCAAAGCAGCGGCTGCCTGACCAAAAGCTTCAACGATTAAAACTCCTGGCATGACTGGCTGCTCAGGAAAATGACCTTGTACAAAAAAACTGTTTTTTTTTACATTTACTATGGCTGTTGCAGAAAATAATTTTTTTATGTTTATTAATTCATCAATTAATAGCATGGGTTCTCTATGAGGAAGTAAATTCCTGATTTCTTCTTTATTTAGAGTATTTGACATGTTTAATTTATATCTATCTTTTGGACTTTATCATCAATTATTTTAATAATATCATCTGTAATATTTAGGTTATTTTTTCCTATTATTACATTTTTCTTTTGAAGAACTAATGAAATGTTATTTTTTTCTGAGTATTCAGATAGGATGGGTTTTAACTGTTTAAGCAATTTAGCTGTACCTTCTAACTTCATTTTTGCTATTAAATTATTATTTTCTTTAACTTTATTTTGAAGATTTTTTATTTTTTTATTTAAACTATCAATTCTAATTTTAATTTCATCTTCGCTAAGAATATTTTGTTGATTATTTATATTTTGACTTTCTTTTTTGATTTCATCTTCCGATATTTTAACTTTCTTTTTATTATCATTCTTTTTAGATTCAATTTGATCATTAATTGATTTACCAGCTTTTGAATTATTAAATATATAATCCATGTCTATATAGACAATATTTAAATTTGCTTGTGATATTGATGATATAAATAGGAAAATAATAATAGACGTTATAATTTTAATTTTAAACATTAGAAAGTTGTTCCAATTTTGAATCTAAATGTTTCTGTTTCATCTGTGTTGGCTTTAGTAATTGGTTTAGCAAAAGAAAAACTCATTGGACCTATAGGAGTGAACCAGTCAATCGCTAATCCTGTTGAAGATCTTAACTTGCTTTTATCTAATTCACTATCATAATCAACACCCCATAAATTAGCTGAGTCAAGAAATAAACTAAAATCTACATTTTGAAGATCAACAAATAATTTTGGCAAGGTAGCTGCAACATTAAATGATGCTCCATAATTACCCCCGATATAATCTGCTTTATCTTTAGGTCCAACTCTACCACTTACAAAGCCTCTGAGTTTTCTAGAAGGTATGAAAATTCTTTTACTAACTCTAACATCTCCTTCAGAAGCTTTTACAGCTTGTAAAAGTGTTGAAACAGAAATTATTGTCTCATTTCCTAATTTATTATATTTTGAGAACTCAAATGAGTTATAAATACTTTTATCATCTGCTATTAGTGGTAGTGTCTGTGAAAAGGAACTCCTATATCCGTCCGATGGCTGAAAATTTTGATTTAGTTTATTTAATGCTAAAGAATAAGTAAAATTTGTATCAAAATAATCACCTTCTTGTTTTTTTCTCAATGATGAAGCAGTCGAGTCAGTTTCTAGACTTTCAAAAAAGGTAGTAATTTCAGGTGAAAAGAATATATCCTGATATTGTTCAAACGAGGTTCCAAATGAAAAACCTGTTTTTTTTGTTTCATATCCATATTTAGACATTAAATCATTTTTTGAATTTTCGACTGAGGTTCTTAACAATTTATCTGTATTTTTAAAATTTGGATATGTTAGTGAAAATTTTCCAATTATAGACTCATCGCTAACTGTGGTATTTAAATTTAATTTAGTACCTTCACCTAAATAGTTATTTTCTGAAATTGAAAATGACACACTTGAACCTGTTGTTCCAGTTCCAGCTCCCGCTGCTATTTCACCAGTAGGTTTTTCATCAACTGTTATATCTATAACTTTAAACTGTTCTGAAGAACCATCTTTGACTTTTGATTTTACAGATTTAAATATATTTTTAGATTTAATATTATTAATTGATTTATTAAATAATATTTCATTAAATGGATCACCCTCATCAGTTATAATTGAGTTACGAATAACATTTTCATTTGTTATATAGTTTCCAAAAATATTTATTTTTTCAACATATTTTTTTTCAGTTTCTACAATTTTGATTTCAAGATCAATTGTATCATTATAAGATTTTTCAACATATGTAGCTTTAGTAAATTCATATTGCTTGTTAAGGGATATTCTATCTATTTCATCTAAAATTTTTTCAATTTTATTTAATGAATAGGTTTTATTTTTTAATTTATTTAATGTCTTTTGAATATCCTTAAAATTATTAACATCAAAAGAATTTGGTAAATTAAGATTTAAATTATTAAATTTATATTTATTTCCAGCATCTATATTAAAGATTAATTCGAAATTTTTACTATCAATTATTTGCGCAGAGGTTGTATTGATTTTAACTTTATAAAAACCATTATTCAAATAGTAGTTTTTTAATAATTTTTCGTCTAAAGTTATTCTATTATTATCTAAAAATTTTTTACTAGAAATAAATTTCCAAAATTTACTCTCTTCAGTTATAATAACATTTTTTAGCACTCTATCTTTTATTTTTTTATCTCCAATAAACTTTATTTTTTCTATATAGGCTCTGTCACCTAATTCTATATCAAAGTTTAAGTCTATGGTGTTATTGTCATTACGTTTTACCTTTGTGTTAATTTTTGAAAAATAATAACCATTTGTATTCAAAATATTCTTTAAAATATTTTCATCTCTTCTTACTTTATTTTCTAAAAAAGAACCCTTGATCTTAAGTGATAAATTGTCCTCTAAAACTTTTAAAATTCTTTTATTTTTTATGCCTGAAATTTTAATATTTTGGATTACAGGATTTTCTATTACATCAATGTAGAGTGTTGAGCCCTCAACTTTTAGATTTATATCTTTAAAAAATTCTGTTTTAAAAAGTTTTTGAATAATCTTATTTAAGTCTCTATTTGTATATTCCTTATTAACATTAATATCACCGAATAATATAATTGTTTCATTAGAAACTCTATTATTTCCTACAATTTCAATTTTTTTTATATCTACAGCAAAAGCTTTGAATGTAATCAAAATAAAAATAATTAATTTTAATATTAATTTAACAATCATCTTTTATATTTTATACATAGTTCAGCAGTTTTCAATCTAACTTGTTTATCTAATTTTAGTATTTCGACTACACTTTTAGGCTTAAACCTAATAAGTTTTTTGTATTCTTTTAAATTTAAAACTTTATTCAATATAATATACATATTTGAAAAATTAATTTTTTTATTTAAAAAATTTCTAACCAACTCATCATTTGCAGATATTAAAACTGTTTCGAGTAATGATATTTCATTAGATATTTTATCAATGATTTTAAGACATGGAAATTTTTGTTTATCAGGTATTGATAAATCTAAATTGTTTAATGTCTTAAAATTAACTTCTTTTGAAGTAATGTAACCTTCATTTTCATAAATAGAATTAAAAATTGGTATAGACATATTAGTTTCATGTACCAACAATTTAGTAATTCCATTATTAAATTTAACTATTGCATGTAAATAAGATTTGGGATGTATAAGTATATTAAGTTTGTTAAGTTTAATGTTAAAGATTCTTTGAGCTTCGATTAATTCAAAAACTTTGTTCATCATAGTAGCCGAGTCAATACTAATTTTTTTTCCCATTTTCCAATTTGGATGTTTAAGAGCTTTTTTAGGAGTTATTTGACCAAAATTTTTTTTAGGTAAATTTAAAAATGGACCACCGGAAGCTGTTATATAAACTTTAGAAATATTATTTTTTTTATTATCTTTTAATAACTTCCAAATAGAAAAATGTTCAGAATCTACTGGAATAAATTCGGTTTTGTGCAATTTTAATTCCTTAGAGATAATGTTCCATGCGCATATTATTGTTTCTTTGTTAGCAATAGCTATTTTTTTTGTATGTTTAATTATTGCGTTTGTTGGCTCTAAACCTTTTATACCAGATATCGAAGCCATCACGTAATCTAGTTTAGTTTTAAATAATTTATTAAAATTAGAAAAATTATTGTAAATATTGTATTTTTTATTTATTTTTTTTTTCTTCAAAGATAAATAATGTTTTTCGCTAACAACAATTAAATTTCTAACTTTGAATAATTCAGCCTGTTTTAATAATTCTTTAATATTTGAATAAGTTGAGAGTAATTTTATATCAAAATTTTTTTTATCCTTCTCAATAATTCTTAATGTTGTTTTTCCAATTGATCCTGTTGAACCCAATATTGCAATTTTTTTTTTCATGATATTAACAAAATTAAAATATAAGAGTAAGGTATTGCAAATATCATACCATCAATTCTGTCAAGTAAACCACCATGACCTGGAATTAATTTTCCTGTATCTTTAATATTTTTCAATCTTTTAAAAAAGGATATAAAAATATCACCGATTTGACTAACTAATGATACAGATATTGTGATTAAAAATAATTTAATGAGTGAAAAATTACTAAGCAAATTATTAATATACATATTATTAAAATTATAGTTTAGTAAAATTAAAATAAATATGATTGGTAATAAAAATGAACCTATTGCTCCAGAATAAGTTTTATTAGGTGAAATTTGTGTCAATTTTTTACCTCTGAATGTTTTTCCAAACACATAACCACCAATATCTGTCAAAATACAAATAAATATTATAAGTATAAGAAATTTAAGACCATCAATATTATGAATTTCTATACTTAAATTCCGAAGCATGTAAAATGATAAGTAAGATAAAAAAATATAGACAATACCGTAAACTTCATAAACAGTGTTTTTTGACAAATTATGCCATTCATAAATTGTTAATATTAGAAGAAAAAAAATTAAAAAAACAAATAATTCTTCACCAAAATATATTAAGTATATTACTGAAGGAAGTAAAATTATTGAGGTCAATAAACGTTTAATTAATTCATTATTCATTAAATTTTACCAAAGTTTCTTTTTACCTTTTTAAATTTATTTAATATTTTTTTATAATCATTTTCTTTAAAATCAGGCCATAGTTTTTTTTCAAAAAAAATTTCTGAATATGCTAATTGCCATAGTAGAAAATTGCTTAGTCTTTTTGTATTACCTGTTCTTATAAGAATATCAGGATCAGGGATATCAGCTGTATAAAGGTTTTTTTCAAAGTTCTTAATTGTTGGTTTTTTTTTAGATTTATTTAGTAGTTTAAAACTATCTATTATTTCTTTTTTAGAGCCATAATTTAACGCAAGATTCAGCTGTAGTCTTTTATTTTTGAAAGTTAATTCTTCACATCTAAGTAATAATTTATTAATTTTATGAGAGAATCTTTTTTTACCAATAACTTTAAGTTTTATATTCTGACTATGAAATTCATTTATTCTTTTTAATAGAAAAGTTTCTAGTAAGGAAAAAAGGAAATTTACCTCTTTTTTAGGTCTTTTCCAATTTTCTGTTGAGAATGCAAATAAGGTTAAATATTTAATTTTATTTTTAATGGTACTTTTGATAATTTTTTCAACTACAATAAGACCTTCTTTATGACCAAGGTTTCTAGAATTTTTATGTTTTAAACCCCATCGACCATTACCGTCCATAATTATGGCAACATGTCTAATTGGATTCATATTGTCATTATTTCTTTTTCTTTAGATATTACTTTTTCGTCTATTTTTTTAATATTTTCATCTGTTAGCATTTGTATATTTTTTTCTTCTTTTTTTTGCTCATCTTCACTGATATCTTTACTTTTAAGAAGATTTTTTAAATCTTCATTGCCCTCTCTTCTAATATTTCTGATTGACACTTTGCACTGCTCTCCAAGGGATTTAATTTTTTTCTTAATCTCCTCTCTTCTTTCTTCACTTAAATTTGGTATTGGTAATCTAAGTAATTGACCATCTATCTGAGGATTTAATCCCAACTCAGATTTTTTTATTGCAGCATCAATTAATGTAACATTATTAATGTCCCATACTTGTATGTTTATCATCCTTGATTCTGGTGTTGTTATACTAGCTAATTGATTTATTGGCATTTTTTGACCATAGACATCAACCTTAACTAAATCTAATAAATTTGCATTTGCTCTACCAGTGCTTAAGGAGGATAAGTCTTTTGAAAACTTATCTAAAGTTTTTAACATTTTATCTTTGTATATGTTTGTACTAAACATTACTCACCAATTTTTAATCTATAAAAATTTTTTACTTTAATATTTTTTTCACCTAGATTTTTTATGACATCTTTAACTTTAAGTTTTGGTTCCATAACCCAGTTTTGTGTCATTAATGAATTTTCCTCTTTAAATTTACTAAGCTTTCCAAGGCTTATTTTTTTAATTATATCCTCACTTTTACCTGTAGTTTTTAATTCCTCAGATATTAACTCTTCTTCTTTTTTAATAACATTTTCATCTAATTCATTAGAGTTTAGGGCCAAAGGGTTTGATGCAGCGATATGCATACATAACTGTTTTCCAAACTCATTAACATCGTCATCTGATAGATCTGTTTCTAATGAGGTTATAACTGATAATTTAGATAAATTTTCTTTAACAACAGAATGTAGATAGTTATAATTTTTTACTCCGCTGTTTAAAAAGGATTTTGTCCTCCCTAACGTTATTTTTTCACCAATTTTAGAAATTAGTTCAACCAAATTTTCATCTACAGTTTTGCCATTGTTCATTTTTTCTAATTTTAATTTATTAATATCTGAATAGACATTGTTGTTAAGTTCACCGATTTCTTTAGCAAAATTTATAAAATCATTATTTTTAGCAACAAAATCTGTTTCACAATTTATTTCAATCAATGAAATACTTTTTTCATTTTTTGTTGTAACAATTAAACCTTCGTTTGCTTCTCTTAACATTTTTTTTGATGCTTTTGAGATACCTTTTACACGTAAAATTTCAATTGCTTTCTCGATATCATCGCCAGATTCTTTTAGTGCATTATTACAATCTTTAAAACCAGCTCCAGTAGCTTTTCTAAGCTCTTTTACTTTATCTAAGTTACTCATTTTAGTTTATATTTTTTTCTTTTTTTTCGTGGTTTTTATCTGATACAGCTTCAGGTGTAACTTTATTTTCAGGGATAACAATATTTTGTTTTGCGGTTTCAATTGTTTCTTTTATAAGATTGCAATACAAATCAATTGATCTTCTTGCATCATCATTTCCAGGTATTGGAAAGTCTATACCATCAGGATTTGAGTTTGTATCTAATATAGCAATAACAGGTATTCCAAGTTTAATTGACTCTTTTATTGCTAAAGTTTCATAATTTGTATCTATTACAAATACTAAATCTGGTGTTTTTTTCATTTGTGAAATACCACCTAGAGATCTTTCCAGTTTATCTCTTTGTGAACTCATTTTTAAAAGTTCTTTTTTTGTAAACCCTCTATTTTCTGATTTTAGATCTAAATTAATCTTTTGTAACTTTTTAATTGAGTTTGAGATAGTACCCCAATTAGTTAACATTCCGCCTAGCCATCTATAGTTTACGTAATATTGATTTGTACTTTTTGCAAGTTCAGCAATTGACTCTGAAGCTTGTTTTTTTGTAGATATAAATAAAATTTTTCCGTTATTAGCGATAGTTTCATAAATTTTCTCAAGAGCTACTTTGGTTAGCTCTAAAGTTTGTGTTAAATCAATTATGTGAATAGAATCTCTTTTTCCAAAAATATATTTTTTCATTTTTGGATTCCATCTAAGTGTTTTGTGACCTAGATGTACTCCAGCTTCAAGTAATTGTTGTATTGTTATTTGTGGTATCTTCATAATATTTCCGGTTAAGCCTCCACAATTTCTTCCATTTAATGGACCGGGGGTATTTAAACCATAAAATTGTGTGCGTTTATTTTCACGGTTTTTACAAACTTATTTAAAATAAAACAAGTTTTTTTATAAAATATTTACTCTGATATTGTCATTTTTTATTGAATTTATTGATTTTTGATCAATAAATCTTTTATTTTTAAGATTAAAACTCAATATTTTACCATTTAGTCTGCAATCAATACTTATTTTTGTTTTTCCCTTAGTTTCTAAGTATTTAGATAATTTTTCTAATTCAATATAACTATTTAAAATAAATTTTACTGAATTAACTGACGCATTTAAAAGATCGCTTATTTTAGAAATTTGTTTAATATTAATTCTTTTTTGCTGGTTTTCATTGCTATTAATTGATTTTATCAATTTCAAAAAAACTGTATTTCCCTCTTTTAAAATATTTCTGTTGGACTCGAGGATTTCTGAAAAAATAAATAATTCAAAAAATGTAGAAAGATCAGAAAATTTTATTATAGCATAAGAGTTACCTTTATTTGTTTTTCTCTCCTGAATTTTTAATATTGTTGCTGCAATATTTGTTTCATTTAAATTATCGCTTTTACTAAATTCTAAATAATTTTTTATTTGAAATTGGTCAAAATAATTTTTATATTTATTTAAAGGATGATCCGATATAAAAAAACCCACAGATTCAAATTCTTTATTTAATCTTTCTTCAAAATCCCAATCTTTTTTTTCAATTACTACTTCTTTATCATTTTCATGATTATCAAATAGATTTATTTGATTATTAATTTTACTTTCATGAATATTTTTTGATTTTAAAATCAAATTTGGAACAGAGCTGAATAAAGATAATCTATTATTAATTAAATTATCAAAAGCCCCTGATTTAATTAAGCCTTCCAACTGAAGTTTATTTATATCTTTGGGATTCACTCTATTAATAAAATCAATTATTGATTTAAATTTTCCGTTTTTTATTCTCTCATCAACAATGTTTGAAATTGCTTCAAAACCTACGTTTTTAATTCCGCCTAGTGCATAATATAATTTGCTGTTCTTAGATTTAAAATTTGCGAAACATTCGTTGATATTAGGCCTTATAACTTCAATATTTAATCTTACTATTTCCTCATAAAACTCGCCTAATTTTTTTTGATTAGATATATCCATCGTCATAGATGCTGCAAAGAATTCATTAGGATAATATGTTTTAAGAAATGCTGTTTGATATGCTATAATTGCGTATGCTGCGGCATGACTTTTATTGAAACCATATTCAGCAAATGGTTCAATTTTTAAAAAAATTCCTGCTGCAACGTCTTTTGAAATACCATTTTTGACCGCACCTTCAATAAATCTAATTTTTTGTTTTTCTACCTCAGCTCTTTTTTTTTTGCCAATAGCTTTTCTTAAAATATCTGCCTCTGCTGCAGAAAATCCAGAAAGTTTTTGTGCTATTTGCATGACTTGTTCTTGGTAAATTATAACTCCATATGTTGGTTTTAAAATTTCTTCTAGTAATGGATGAATATAATCTGGTTGTCTTAATCCATTTTTGCACTCATTATAAATAGGTATATTACTCATTGGTCCTGGTCTGTATAAAGCAACAAGAGCAATAATATCTTCAAGATTTGTAGGCTTCATTTTTATTAAAGCATCTTTCATCCCAGAGCTTTCTAATTGAAACAATCCTACGGTATTACCTGAGGATAAACTTTTAAAAACTTTTTCGTCTTCAAAATCAATTTCTTTAATATTAAATTTTTTAAATTGATTAATTAATTTTTCAGTTTTATTTATAACTGTTAAAGTCTTTAATCCTAAAAAATCAAATTTTATTAAACCAGCATTTTCAGCTGAATACATGTCGAACTGTGTTGAGGGTAGCAATAAATTTGCCGATGGATCACTATATAAAGGGACACTATTAGTTAGTTTTTTATCAGCTATTACTACTCCAGCAGCGTGTGTTGCAACATTTCTATTAAGTCCTTCTAGCTTTAAAGACAAGTCAATTAATTTTTTAACTCTTTTATCCTCTTTTATCATTTTCTGTAATCTTGGTTCGGAGTTAATGCACTCAATAAGACTCTGAGGTCTTGATGGGTCAAAGGGGATCATTTTAGCTATATTATCTACGAAACCATAAGGCAAACCAATAACTCTTCCTACATCTCTAATTACCATCCTCGCTTTTAGTTTTCCAAAAGTTATAATATGAGCAACACTGTCTTTATATTTTAAAGCTAAATATTTAAATACTTGATCTCTTTTTTCCTCGCAAAAGTCTATATCAAAATCTGGCATGGATATCCTTGCTGGATTTAAAAATCTTTCAAATATTAAATTAAACTTTATTGGGTCTACATCCGTTATAGATAGGCACCAAGCAACTAATGAACCAGCACCAGAACCTCTCCCAGGACCTACAGGAATATCGTTATTTTTGGCCCAGTTTATATAATCTGCTACAATTAAAAAATAACTTGAATATTTCATTTCATTAATAATTTTTAATTCATGCTCCAATCTATCTTTATAAAGATTGTAATACTTATGATTTTTTGGACTTTCATCCCTCTTACAGAAAATAGTTTTAAATTTAGATATTAATCCATTATATGAATCATTGATTAATTTATCATCGGCGCTACCATCATCTGCGGAGCTAATATTTGGAAGTATAGGTTTTGAAAATGATGGTCTAAAACTACATCTTAGTGGAAGATTATAATTATTTTCTAAAGCCTCAGGTAAATCATAAAATAATTTCTTCATTTCATCATCAGACATTAAATAATGATTTTCACTATATTTAATTCTATTAACGTCATTAAGATAAGTTTTGTTTCCAATGCATATGAGCGCTTCATGAGCATCATGCATATTTTTATCTATATAAAAAACTTCATGCGTAGCAATTATTGGGATGTTAAACTTTGAAGAAAGATTTAGATTATATAATTCAAATTGTTTTTCGTTTAAGTCTCCATGTCTTTGTATCTCAATATAAAAATTATTATTAAAAAATTTTTTTAAGTTCAGAAAAATTTTTTCAATATCTTCAAATTTGCTTTTATTAAATAATTTACCTATTAAACCGTTTATAGTCCCAGACATAACAATTATATCCTCATTTGAAGAATATAAATCTTCAATTTTACAGAATGGATCAGATAAGTTATCATTTTCTAAAAAAGATCTTGATGATAATTCAACTAATTTTTTGTAACCGACCTCATTTTTAGCAATCAAAGTAAGCAAACCTTTTTCATTTTTATACTCAAAATTTATCTGAGTACCTATAATTGGTTGTGTTCCCTGTTTTGAAATAGCCTCAGAAAATTCTAAAACGCCACATAAGTTGGCGGTGTCAGATATACCTATAGATTTAATTTTATTAGATTTACAGAAATCTTTTAGATTATCGATCTTAATGGCTCCTTCGCAAATTGAATATTGAGTATGAAGTTTAAAATGTGAAAAAGATTTAATTTTTTGAGATTCTTGCATTAATCGATTGTATATAACCATTTTTAATCTGCAATCTGTAATCTGCCATTTTTGCAAAATACATATTATGGGTTGCAAAAATAATAACTCTTTTTTTATTCTTTAATTTCATAAATAAATTAAAAATTTCTTTTGCATTTTTACTATCAAGACTACCAGTAGGTTCATCTGCTATAATTATATCTGGAGACTTTATTAATGCTCTTGCAATAGCTATCCTTTGAGACTCACCTCCTGATAATTCAGATGGAAAAAAATTCATTCTATTATACAGACCAACCTTTTTTAAAAAATAAATTGCTTCTTTTTTGGCAATTGTTTCGTTATTTTCAAACACTAATTTTGATAATAATATATTTTCATATGCGTTGAAATCGGGTAACAAATTGTGACTTTGATATATTATACCAATTTTATTGGCCCTTAATTTATCATTATAATTTTTGTCGGAAAAAACAATTTTTTTTCCATTTATAATAATATTTCCTTTAGATGGTCTGTCTATTAATGAAAGGATATTTAATAGTGTCGACTTTCCAGAGCCAGAAGGACCAACTATAGAGTATGTTTTGCCTCTTTTAAAAGAATAATTTATTTTTTTTAATATTTTTAATTTATTATTATATGTTTTTGATAAATTTTTTATGTCTATAATAATGTTATTCATATTTTAACGACTTAATTGGATCTAAATTAGCAGCCTTAGATGCAGGATATAATGAAACAATAGATGTAATTAAAATTGATATTAATCCTATTAAGCTTATAGATTTTATATTTAATTCTGAAGGCATTTTACTTAAAAAGTATATCTCCTCTGGAAATATTTTAATTTTAAAAAATTCACTTAAAAAGATTCTAATCTCTTCTACGTAAATAGAAAAAACAATACCTAACAAAATTCCAAAAACCGTTGCACTTATACCAATAATTAAGCCTACTAAAAAAAATATTTTTTTAATAGATATATTTTGTACACCTATTGATTTTAAAATCGCTATTTCTCTGGTTTTATTTTTAACTAATATAGTCAATCCTGAAATTATATTAAATGCAGCAACTATTATAATAAGTGACAAAATTATAAACATAACATTTCTCTCTATTTTTAAAGCAGAAAAAAGTGACTTATTCAGATCAGACCATAGATATATTAATTCATCTTTAAAAATTTTTTGTAAATCTATACGATTTTTTTCAACATCTCTGGGGTTTTTCAAAAATAATTCTACAAATCTAGATGATAAATCTAAATTAAACATATTTTCTAAATCATTAATATTTATAAATACAACATTTTGGTCAAACTCTAAAAGTCCACTTTCAAAAATAGAATCAACGATGTATGCCTCTTGTTTGGGCAGAGATCCAACTATTGAGTCAACGCCGAAAGGAGACATTAAAACAATTTTATCACCTATTTCTGCGTCTAATATGTAGCTTAACTCTTTCCCAATGGATATATGTTTTAAGTTTAAACGAGCATTACCTCTAAAATTCTTGTTATTTACTAAATCAAGTTTTTTGAAACTTTTTGCCTTATAACCTCTAAATAATACACCTTTTGTATAATTATTATTTATAATTATACCTTCAGCACTATTGCTTATTAAAATTTTTTTTGTAATTTTTTTTAATTGATTAACCTTAAATTTATTAGGATCTATTTTTTTTTCGTATGGTTTAATAACAACATGAGCATTAAATCCTATAATTTTATTTATTAATTCAGATCTAAAACCATTCATAACCGACATCACAATTATTAATACTGCAACACCTAAAGAAATTCCTGTAAAAGAAAAAATTGATATAACATTTAAGAAACCATCTTTTTTTCTTGTGAATAAATACCTTAATGTAATTTTTTTTTCTAATGGTGATATCAATTTAAAATTTCTTTATTAATTATTTCGATTATTTTTTCTAACGTTATTTTAATAGGTTTTTTATCTACTTCTTTAAATTCAAAAAAATCTCCACCTGTATTTTTCCCAATTATTATTTGGTATGGTATACCGATTAAATTAAATTTTTTCATTTTTGCAGATATACTATCTTCTGTATCATCTATAATTGTGTCAATTTTATTATTTTGAAGTAATTTTGATATATTGTTTGCTTTATCAAGATTATTTTTTTCATTTTTATTTATTAATGGTAAAATTGCACAATGGTAAGGGGATATTGTTATGGGCCATTTCATCAATTGGTTTTCCTCATCATATTTTGCCTCGATAATGGCACCTACTAGTCTTGAAACACCTACGCCATAAGAACCCATTTTTACATACTGTTTTTTACCCTCTATATCAACAGAGGCATTCATAGGTTTGGAATACTTATCGCCAAAATAAAATATATGACCAACTTCAATTCCTTTTGTTTCCACTTTATACTCATCTGAAACATACTTATTAAAGTCTTCTTTATTAAATTTTTCGTCTGTAACAGCATAAAATTTGTCAAATTTTTCTCTTAATTTTATCAAATTTTCTTTTGTTAAATTTATATTTTCATAATTTACCTCAAATATTCTTTTATCAGTATAAATTTTGCTTTCACCAGTTTCTGCAATAATAATAAATTCGTGTGATAAACTACCTCCAATAGGTCCAGTATCAGCTGACATTGGTATTGCTGATAAATTCAATTTTTTAAAAGTTCTTAAGTAAGATAAAAAAAATTTGTTATAAGAAAATAAAGCTTCGTTATCATTAATGTCAAATGAGTAAGCATCTTTCATAAAAAATTCTCTACATCGCATTATTCCAAATCTTGGTCTTAATTCATCTCTGAACTTCCATTGAATATGGTATAATAATTGTGGTAAAGACTTATAAGATTTAATTGAGGATCTAAATATTTCCGTAATAAGCTCCTCATTTGTTGGTCCATAGAGCAATTCTCTGTTTTGCCTATCTTTAATTCTTAACATTTCTTCACCATAATCATCATATCTACCACTTTCTCTCCATATTTCGCTTGACTGTATTGTTGGCATTAAAATTTCTTGTACCCCAATTCTATTTTGTTCCTCCCTAACTATATTTTCAATTTTTTTCATAACTTTAAATCCAAGTGGAAGCCAAGAGTATATGCCAGCAGAAGATTGTTTAATCATTCCTGTTCTTAACATAAGTCTATGAGATTTAATTTTTGCTTCAGAAGGATTATTTTTTAAAATAGGAATTAGTGATTTTGATAATAACATATAGTTAAATTCTTAATAAATTTATATTGGTTAATGGTTTTTTGCCAGTCTTTTCCTTTACAAATTTTCTACAGTTAATTTTTAGTGTTTCAGTCAAATTTTCATATTGTCTATTATTGTTGAGTGAAAAGGTTCTAATTAATTTTTCTATTTCTTGCTCTATTAAATATTTAAAATCATCTTTATTATTAATAGGCAGTCCCAAAAAGTTTATTATTGGTTTATTATGTACTTTTCCTTTAGGTGTGATTAAAATAGTTATCTGTAAATACCCATTATTAGATAAATTCTTTCTTTCTTTAATCGAAATTGCATCCTCATCAACACCTATATTTCCATCTAGTAATATTTTACCGTAAGGTGCTTTATCGAATAATTCAACATTACCATCGCTACTAATTCTTACAATATCTCCATTTTCAACTTTAATAGGAAATGGAACCTTCATTTCTTTTGCAAAATTTATATGCTCTAACATGTGTCTCTGCTCACCATGAACAGGTATTATAGATTTTGGCTTGATCCATTGATACATATCTTTTAAATCGTCTCTATTTGGATGTCCTGAAACATGAACAAAGTCAGT